>OLQN01000039.1_pt1 | contig 98726 bp, 86 predicted proteins | sample 1673181 | NCBI WGS metagenome assembly OLQN01 (sample SAMEA3136763, study PRJEB25190) | human gut metagenome | biome: human gut; feature: human-associated habitat; material: faeces | place: Austria | collected 2013
TACAAGCGCACAGTTTTATACTAGATTAAAAAAACATCATATGAAGCAGAGTATGCCTAGAGTTGCCCACTGTATTGACAATGGACCAATGAAATATCATGAGCAATCTACAAAAGCAGCATAAAATATCGCCAGCCATAGCATGGCTGACGATACAAAAATTTATTATTTTTTATTGTCCTCTTGACGGGGAGCATACCAGAAATGATCTGAAAAGTATGGTTCCTTTTTGAAAAAGCGAGGGAGAAAGAAGAGACTTTCCCTGTGAAGTTTCTGATAAATATCAGGAAATCTTACACCGGCAAAGATACCACTTCTCGATCAGTCCGATCAGAGCATAGAGCAGCATGGCGATCACGCAGAGGATGCAGATGCTCATCAGCAGCCAGTCGAGCTTGAAGACCTGACTGCCGTAGATGATCATATAGCCAAGTCCTTCCCTGCCGCCGATAAATTCTCCGATGATCACGCCCACCAGACAGAGCCCGATATTGACCTTCATGGTGCTGATGATCGCCGGAATGCAGCTTGGGATCACTACCTTGGAGAGTGCATGGAGCCGGTTTCCGTGAAGAGTGTAGATGAGCATGATTTTATCTGGGTCTACTTCGGAAAATTCGGAATAGAGGTTCAGTATGCTCCCGAAGATTGCAACAGACATTCCGGCAATGATAATTGTTGTGCGGTTTGCGCCGAGCCAGACAATGAGAAGCGGAGCAAGCGCAGATTTTGGCAGACTGTTCAGGACGACCAGATAAGGCTCCAGGATTTCCGAAAGCTTCCGAAAGAGCCAGAGAAGGACGGTGACAAAAAGGCTGAAGAAGATTACCAGGATAAAACTGACCAGGGTTTCGTAAAGAGTCACTCCGATATGACGGAAAATACTGCCGTCACCGGTCATTTCCAGAAAACACAGGGCAATCCGGGAAGGACTGCTGAAAATGAAAGAGTCGATCAGTCCTGTATTTGCCGAAAATTCCCAGAGAAAGAGGAATGTCAGCAAGATGGAGACTCTGGAAACAACAATGATCCGTTTATGTCTGCGGTGCATATTCAGGTAATGCAGCTGGTTTTTTGAAAGTTCATTCATCCGGGTTCAGCTCCTTCCAGATCAGATTGAAATAAGTCTTAAATTCCGGGGCATTGCGGCGGGCAAGCGGGGAAAGTCCCGGATCAGAAAAGGAAACATTGACCGTCTGCCCAATGGTTGCCGGACGGCTTGTGAGAACAAGGATCCGGTCAGCAAGACTGACCGCTTCGGCAAGGTCATGGGTGACAAGGATCGCTGTTTTTTTCTCTTTTTTGATAATCTGCCCGATATCATCACTGACATTTAACCGGGTCTGATAATCCAAGGCAGAAAAGGGTTCATCCAAAAGCATGATATCCGGCTTCAGGACCAGCGTGCGGATCAGCGCGGCTCTCTGGCGCATTCCTCCGGAAAGTTCGGATGGTTTTGCATTTGCAAAGGCATTCAGGCCGTATTGTGTAAGAAGGGCTCTTGCCAGTGCGCGGGAACGGGCAGTCAGTGCATGTTGGATCTCGAGACCGAGAAGAACGTTCTGATAGATGGTACGCCACTCAAGAAGTTCATCCTTTTGCAGCATATATCCGATGCCGGAAGTATTGTCCGGATGATAGCTGCCGTTTATTTTGATGAGACCTTTTTCCGGGGTGAGAAGACCCGCAATCAGGTGGAGCAGTGTAGATTTTCCGCACCCGGAGGGACCGACCAGAGCAATAAATTCCCCTTCGCGGACCGAAAAGGTGATGTCTTTCAGGGCGTAGGTTTCTCCTTCCAGTGTATGGTAAGCATAATGAACGTTTTTCAGTTCCAGTGCATATTGCATGATAATCCTCCAGATACAGAAACGATCATAAGTCTTTTACTTACAGTTTATGAGAAATAAAAAAAAGCGTGTGTGCATCTGGCTGGAATGGAGCGGAAAAAGAAAAACAGAGCAGAAAAGATATTGTGCGAAGAGAACAGCTGCACTATAATAAGAAACAAATCTGCAATATGAGGAGAGATGAACAGATGCAGAAAAAGAATTACCAGAAAGAACTGGATAAAAAGATAGAACAGATCGTATCGGAAAAGAAGGTTCCACGTCTGTTCCTTCACAGCTGTTGTGCGCCATGCAGCAGTTATGTGCTGGAATATCTGTCGGAATATTTTGAGATTACGGTTTTTTATTACAATCCGAATATTTTTCCGGAATCCGAATTTGAAAAACGGATCCACGAACAGGAGAAGCTGATCCGTGAGCTTCCGGCGAAACATACGATCCATTTTCAGGCGGGAAATTATGACAGTGAAAAATTTTACGAGATGGCGAAGGGACTGGAGATGATTCCGGAAGGTGGAGAGCGGTGCTTCAGGTGTTATGAGCTCAGACTCCGGGAAGCTGCGAGATTTGCAAAAGAAGGCAGATATGATTATTTCACCACTACACTTTCCATCAGTCCGCTGAAAAATGCGCAGAAGTTAAATGAGATCGGAGAAAGACTTGCCGGCGAATACGGAGTATCTTATCTGGTTTCAGATTTTAAAAAGAGAAATGGATATAAGCGATCAACCGAGCTGTCAAAGATCTACGGACTTTACCGCCAGGACTATTGTGGCTGTATTTATTCCAAAAATCAGAGAGAACGGGAAAAGAAACTTCGGGAGGAAGAGGAAAGTTCTGTGAAAAGTTAAGAGGGGAACTTTACAGAATCCGACATTCTATGGTACACTAAAGCACAGAATTACGTTGAAGAAAAGAGGGAAAGCTATGGCACAGTTATGGGGAGGACGTTTTACGAAAGAAACCGACAAACTGGTTTATAATTTCAATGCGTCCATTTCATTTGATAAACGATTTTATGAGCAGGATATCCAGGGCAGCAAGGCGCATGTTATGATGCTTGCAAAGCAGGGAATCCTGACAGACGATGAGAAGCAGCAGATTCTGGACGGACTGGAAAGCATCCGCAGGGATGTAGAGAACGGAAAGCTTGAGATTACAGAGGAATACGAAGATATCCACAGTTTTGTAGAGGCAAATCTGATCGACCGGATCGGGGATGCAGGAAAGAAGCTGCATACCGGAAGAAGCCGTAATGACCAGGTTGCACTGGATATGAAGCTTTATACAAGAAGTGAGATCACCGCACTGCAGGGACTGGTTGTGGATATGCTCCGCGAACTTCTTGCGATCATGAAGGACAACACCGAGACGATCATGCCTGGATTTACCCATCTGCAGAAAGCGCAGCCGATCACACTGGCACACCATATGGGTGCTTATTTTGAAATGTTCAAAAGAGACCATATGCGTCTGAAAGATATTTACAAAAGAATGAATACCTGTCCGCTTGGATCCGGAGCACTTGCAGGAACCACTTATGATCTGGACAGAGCATACACCGCAGAGCTTCTCGGATTTGACGGACCGACACTGAACAGTATGGATTCGGTATCGGACCGTGATTATCTGATCGAGCTGATGAGTGCTCTATCTACGATTATGATGCATTTAAGCCGCTTCTCAGAAGAAGTGATCATCTGGAATTCCAATGAATACCAGTTTGTCGATATCGATGACAGCTACAGCACCGGAAGCAGTATCATGCCACAGAAGAAGAATCCGGATATTGCGGAACTTGTTCGTGGAAAGACAGGACGTGTATACGGTGCACTGACTTCGATCCTGACTACAATGAAAGGAATTCCGCTTGCTTACAATAAAGATATGCAGGAGGACAAAGAGCTGGTATTTGATGCCATCGATACCGTGAAAGGATGCCTGGCTTTATTTACCGGAATGCTCGCAACCATGAAGTTCAACAAAGAACGTATGCTGGAAAGCTGCAGACACGGATTTACCAATGCAACAGATGCAGCTGACTATCTGGTAAATCACGGGGTACCGTTCCGTGATGCACATGGAATCGTAGGAAAGCTGGTACTTTATTGTATCGATAAGAAGATTGCGTTAGATGATATGTCACTGGAAGAATATAAGGAGATCTCTTCGGTATTTGAAGAAGATATTTATGATGCGATCAGCATGGAGACCTGCGTTAATAAGAGAAATACGATCGGTGCACCTGGACCGGAAGCTATGAAAAGGGTGATCGCGCTTCACGAAGCGTATCTGGAAGAGTGCTAATCGTTATAGGGAAAATGAGCATTGCTGGTCACAGGTTCTGGAAACAGTAACATGAGCGTTAATAAGTAGACATAGTTTTTCAATTGTCAGGGTTGAAAAATGTCGGAAAATGCGTTATGATATACAAATCGCGCGTACAAATGTGCGCATTAAAAAGACAAAACAGGAAATGAGGACATAAAAATGGATCAGAAATTAAGAGTAGGTATTCTTGGTGCAACAGGAATGGTAGGACAGAGATTTATCGCTCTGCTGGAAAATCATCCGTGGTTTGAGGTAGTAACACTTGCTGCAAGCCCGCGTTCCGCAGGAAAGACATATGAAGAAGCAGTCGGAGACCGCTGGAAAATGGACACTCCGATGCCGGAAGCAGTCAAGAAGATCGTTGTACATAATGTCAACGAAGTAGAAGAAGTTGCAAAGACAGTTGACTTTGTATTCAGTGCAGTTGATATGTCAAAAGATGAGATTCGTGCGATCGAGGAAGCATACGCAAAGACAGAGACACCGGTTGTATCTAATAATAGTGCCCACAGATGGACACCGGATGTACCGATGGTAATCCCGGAAGTAAACCCGGAACATTTTGCAGTCATCGAAGACCAGAAAAAGCGTCTTGGAACTACAAGAGGATTTATCGCAGTAAAACCAAACTGTTCGATCCAGAGCTATGCGCCTTGCCTTGCAGCATGGAAAGAATTCGGGCCGAAAGAACTGGTTGTTACAACCTACCAGGCAATTTCAGGTGCAGGAAAGACCTTTAAAGACTGGCCGGAAATGGTAGAAAATATCATTCCATTCATTGGTGGAGAAGAAGAAAAGAGCGAGCAGGAACCGCTTCGTGTTCTCGGCAGAGTTGAAAATGGACAGATCGTAAAAGCAGATTCTCCGAAGATCACATGCCAGTGTGTACGTGTACCGGTTCTTAACGGACATACCGCTGCCGTATTTATCAATTTTGAAAAGAAACCAACCAAAGAGCAGCTGATCGAAAAACTGGAAAGTTTCAAAGGCTTCCCGCAGGAAGCAGAGCTTCCGAGTGCACCGAAGCAGTTCATCCGCTATATGACAGAAGACAACCGTCCGCAGGTGAAACTGGATGTAGATTATGAGAACGGAATGGGAATTTCTATCGGACGACTCAGAGAAGATTCCCTTTACGATTATAAATTTATCGGACTTTCCCACAATACAGTCCGCGGTGCGGCAGGAGGAGCTGTTCTCTGTGCTGAGACACTGACTGCAAAAGGCTTTATCACAAAGAAATAGCTTTTGCAGGAAAGTTTAAAAGAAGTTAACTTTTCTTTCTTCTGATTCAGTGGTAGAATGAAATTATACCAGTGTAAAGGAAGAGTGAAGGTGGGCTAATATGAAAAAAGAAATGCAGAACTATACACAGAACAGAGAACTGTCCTGGCTGAAGTTCAATCAGAGGGTACTGGAGGAAGCAAAGGATTCTTCAGTACCCCTTCTTGAAAGAATGAAGTTTGTATCCATTTTTACAAGCAACCTGGATGAATTTTTTATGATCCGCGTAGGAAGCCTGTATGATATGTCGCTTACGGATAACAGCACGATCGACAGCCGTTCGGGGATGAATCCGAAAGAGCAGCTGGATGCTATCTTTGCGGCTGTAGCACCATTGTATAAAGAGCGGGACAAGACTTACTCGGAGATCAAGAAGCTGCTGAATCCATACGGTGTCTGTGGACTATCGATAAAAGAGCTGGAGCAGCAGGAAAAGAAGTATGTGAAAAAGTACTTCAAAGACCAGATCCTACCGATCCTGTCTCCACAGATCGTGGATGCCAATCATCCATTCCCACATCTGCTCAATAAGGAACTGTATGTGATCGCAAGTCTGAAGCAGAATGGAACTTCCATGATTGGAATCGTACCGGTTCCACAGTTTGTGTCAGATATTTTATATCTTCCGGGCCATGATATCCGTTATATCCGTATGGAAAAGGTGATCATGGAATATCTGGATGTGGTGTTCGACAAATACGAGGTATCGAACAAGAATTATATCTGTGTGACAAGGAATGCAGATGTGTCGCCGGACGATGAGGCACTGGAGATCAATGATGATTTCCGCCTGCTGATGCAGGAAACCCTTCACAAGCGCCGCAGAATGGCAGTGGTCCGCATGGAGACAGCGGAGCCGCTGGATAAGGAACTGGAAAAGTATTTCTGTGACAAATTTAAGATCACACCGGCACAGATCTACCGGACCAAGATGCCGATGAAGCTGGATTATATTTTTTCGATTATGGATAAGGTTCCGGCATCGCTGAAACGTTCTCTGATCGACGAACCGTTTACTCCGCAGCCGTCCCGCTATCTGACGGATGGAAAAGTGATTCCGCAGGTAAAGAAAAAAGATATACTTCTTTCTTATCCGTATGAGAGTATGGATCCGTTTCTGCGTATGATCAAGGAAGCGGCTTATGATCCGACCGTTCTTACGATCAGGATCACAATCTACCGTCTGGCAAAGAAGGCACGGCTGGTAGAGTACTTATGTGCGGCGGCCGAGAACGGCAAAGAGGTTACGGTTTTGATCGAGTTGAGAGCCAGATTCGATGAGCAGAACAATATTGACTGGTCCGAACGTCTGGAAGAAGCAGGATGCCGTGTGATTTACGGATTTGAAGGTTATAAGGTGCATTCCAAGATCTGTCTGATCACTTACCGGAACCGCAACAATATCGAATACATTACGCAGGTGGGAACCGGAAACTACAATGAAAAGACAGCGACGATGTATACGGATGTGTCGCTGATCACAGCGGATAAGGGAATCGGAGAGGATGCAGCCGTCTTCTTCAAGAATATGTCTATTGGCAATCTCAATGGAAGCTATCAGCACATTATTGTTTCACCGACCAGTCTGAAACCAAAGGTGCTTTCACTGATGGACGAGGAGATCAAAAAGGGAACGAACGGACGGATCATCATGAAGATGAATTCTGTGACGGATGTAGATTTTATTCAGAAGGTTTCCGAGGCATCAAATGCAGGGGTGAGGGTGGATCTGATCGTCCGTGGGATCTGCTGTATTCTTCCTGGAGTCAAAGGGTACACAGAGAATCTCCGTGTGACCAGTATTGTCGGACGTTATCTTGAGCATCCGCGTATTTTCCTTTTTGGAACCGGAGCGGATCAGAAAATCTATATCGGTTCCGCAGATATGATGACGCGTAATACGGAAAAACGCGTGGAAGTGGCATGTCCGGTTTACGATGAAACTATCAGGAAACAGCTGACACATATGCTGAAGATCATGCTTGCGGACAATGTAAAAGCGCGAGAATTAAAGAGTGACGGCAAATACTACATGAAAGAAAAAGGAACTTCAAAAGTCAATTCCCAGGAATATTTTATGCGTGAAGCAATCACCGTCAGACATCCGGAAGGACGGACAAAACAAAGCTTCGTTGATAAAATCCGGAAGATTTTTCGAAGAAAATAATTTGTTTTATGTTCTGAATATGATATGATAAAAAAGTGGAGCTGGTATCAGCTTCACTTTTTAAACGCTGTGAGAGTTGCTATAGCGTGAAAATACAGGAGTACAAAATTATTATATGGGTAAATCGGTATATATTGCAGAAAAGCCGAGTGTGGCACAGGAATTTGCCAAGGCACTGCATTTGAATTTGAAAAGAAAAGACGGATATCTGGAATCAGATGAGGCGATCGTAACATGGTGTGTTGGTCACCTTGTCACGATGAGTTATCCGGAAGTATATGATGAAAAGTATAAGAGATGGTCTTTGCAGACACTGCCATTCATTCCGCAGGAATTTCTCTATGAGGTGATACCGGGAGTAAAGAAGCAGTTTGAGATCGTAAAAGGAATACTGACCAGGAAGGACGTAGACCGGATTTATGTCTGTACCGACTCGGGAAGAGAAGGGGAATACATTTACCGTCTGGTGGAACAGATGGCAGGCGTAAAAGGGAAAGAACGCCGGCGTGTGTGGATCGATTCCCAGACGGAGGAAGAGATCCTCAGAGGAATCCGTGAGGCGAAGGATCTGTCAGAATACGATAATCTGTCAGCTTCGGCTTATCTCCGTGCGAAGGAAGATTATCTGATGGGAATCAACTTTTCCAGACTTCTGACACTCAAATATGGAAACAGCATTTCAAATTATCTTGGGAATAAATACACGGTTGTATCTGTCGGACGTGTGATGACCTGTGTCCTTGGAATGGTCGTAAGGCGGGAACGGGAGATCCGTGAATTTGTTAAAACGCCGTTCTATCGTGTGATCGAATCGGTAAATGTAGACGGACATACTTTTACCGGTGAGTGGCGTGCAGTGAAAGGTTCGGCTTATTTTGAGTCTCCAAAGCTCTATAAAGAGAATGGATTTAAAGAGAAAGAGGAGGCAAAAAAGCTGATAGCTGTTTTGAAAGAGGGAACATCCCCTCTTACCTGCCGGATTGTATCCATCGAAAAGAAAAAAGAGAAAAAGAATCCGCCACTTCTGTTTAACCTTGCAGAACTTCAGAACGAATGCTCCAAACGGTTCAAGATCAGTCCGGATGAAACGCTCCGCATTGTGCAGGAGCTTTACGAGAAGAAGCTTGTCACCTATCCGAGAACAGACGCCAGAGTGCTTTCGACAGCAGTATCAAAGGAGATCACAAAGAACCTGAACGGGCTGAGTAAATACCAGATGGCTGCACCATATATGCAGGATATTCTGCATTACGGAGCATATAAAAATCTGGCAAAGACGCGTTATGTCAATGACAAGCAGATCACGGATCATTATGCGATCATCCCGACAGGACAGGGACTTTCAGCATTGAATTCGGTATCTGCAACAGCTCACCATGTGTATGATGTGATCGTCCGGAGGTTTCTGAGTATCTTCTATCCTCCGGCAGTTTATCAGAAAGTGGCGTTGATAACACAGATCGGAAAAGAACAGTTTTTCTCCAACTTCCGTGTACTTGCGGAAGAAGGATATCTGAAGGTGGCAGGGGTCCCTGTCCCAAAGAAAAATGCAAATGGAAATGACGCGGAAGGAGATGGAAGTGATAACAATGTGGATCTGGATGCCGCATTTTTTGCATCCATCCAGAAGTTAAAAAAAGGTGATATCCTGGATGTGAAATCACTGGATATCAAAGAGGGAGAAACTTCACCGCCGAAGAGATACAATTCCGGTTCCATGATCCTTGCGATGGAAAATGCAGGTCAGCTGATCGAGGATGAGGAACTTCGTGCGCAGATCAAAGGAAGCGGGATCGGAACCAGTGCGACCAGGGCGGAGATCCTGAAAAAGCTCTTCAATATCAAATATCTGGCACTGAATAAAAAGACGCAGGTGATCACACCGACGCTTCTTGGAGAAATGATCTATGATGTGGTGTTGAATTCTATCCGTTCACTTCTGAATCCGGAGCTGACGGCAAGCTGGGAAAAGGGGCTTAACTATGTGGCAGAGGGAGAAATTACATCGGATGAATATATGACAAAACTGGATCATTTTATTGTCAGCAGAACCAACGGAGTACTGGGACTGAATAACCAGTATCAGTTAAGAAGCTGCTATGACAGGGCAGCAGCATTTTATAAAAAAGAAACCAAAGGCAGAGCATCGAAAGGAAAGAAAGAATGAAAGAAATGACGGTTAAAGAAATGTATACGCTGGAAGAGACAATCGCAAAGGATTTGTTTGAAGGAGTGACCTACCCGTGGGAAGTACTTCCGAAAATCAGCAGTTTTATCCTGGAACTGGGTGCGTCTCTTCCGGAAGAAGAGTATGAAAAACGTGGAGAAAATGTGTGGGTTGCCAGATCCGCAAAGGTTGCACCGACTGCATTTATCGGCGGTCCGGCGATCATCGGAAAGGACGCAGAGGTAAGACACTGTGCGTTTATCCGTGGAAATGCGATCGTAGGAGAAGGTGCAGTTGTCGGAAATTCTACCGAACTGAAAAATGTGGTCCTCTTCAATAAAGTACAGGTTCCACATTATAATTATGTGGGGGATTCAATCCTTGGATACAAGTCACATATGGGAGCAGGTTCTATCACATCTAATGTGAAATCCGATAAAAAACTGGTGGTTGTAAAGACGCCGGAAGGAAATATCGAGACCGGTATGAAAAAGTTCGGCGCGATGCTGGGTGACCATGTAGAAGTTGGATGTGGAACCATTCTGAACCCGGGAAGTGTAGTAGGACCGCATACCAATATTTATCCACTTTCTTCGGTGAGAGGATTTGTGCCGGGAGGAAGTATTTACAAATGTGCAGGTGAAGTAGTTGAAATGAGACAGGAGTAATGTCGGATGAAGCTTACAATACTTGGAACGGGAAATGCAACAGTAACGGAATGCTATAATACATGTTTTGCCCTCTCGGATGGAAACAGGCATTTTCTGGTGGATACCGGCGGCGGAAACCGTATTTTAAAGGTGTTAAAAGACACCGGGATCCAGCTGGAAGACATTCACGATATTTTTATTACCCATGAACATATCGATCACCTTCTGGGCGTGATATGGCTGATACGGATGATCGGGCAGAAGAAGATCGGCCAGGGAAAATATGAGGGGAATCTCCGGATCTACTGCCATGAAGAGCTGGCAAGATCAATCCGCATGATCGCAGAACTTACGATCCAGAAAAAGGTGACGAAATATTTTGATGACCGGATTCTTTTTGTGCCGGTGCATCACGGAGAGACAAAGGAAATCCTTGGCTGTCCGGTCACCTTTTTCGATATTTTTTCCACGAAGGCAAAGCAGTTCGGGTTTACGATGCTGCTTCCGAACGGAGTGAAGTTTACCTGCTGCGGTGACGAACCGTACAATGAGAAAGATTATGAATTTGTGAAAGGCAGCGACTGGCTGACCCATGAGGCGTTCTGCCTGTATGGAGAAGCAGATAAGTTCAAGCCTTATGAAAAACACCACAGTACTGTGAAAGAAGCATGTCAGCTTGCCGAGGAGCTTCAGATTCCGCATCTGATCTTGTATCATACGGAAGAGATGCATCTTAAGGAGAGGAAAGAGCTTTATACGCGGGAAGGACGGGAGTACTATCACGGGAAGTTGTTTGTACCGGATGATCTTGAGGTGTTTGAGCTTTAGATTGCAGGACGGGCGGTCTGCGGGAAAATAGAAGACGGACGCGCTTTTAATAAAATAAACCGGACAGATTTAGTTGTGCAGGGCATTCCGATGAGCCTCCGAATGCGAAATTATGTCAGCAATGGCTTCCATAATTTTTAAGTCTCATCTTCATTGCACAAAAGACAATCTGTCCGGCTTATTTTATCTCAGTCGAGAAGGCTCCCACCTTTTCAGGTGGTGAGTAATAGCAAATTTGTCTCAGTGGGAGTCCAATCTCCGACTGAGATAAACGCTCCGCGAGGATGCGCAGTGATTCTGATAGGAATATGTCAGCTTCGCTGACCAGAATCACGCGCCAAGTCTCACGGATGTTCGACTTGAATAAAAGCGCTGTGTGCTGGCTATGAGGGAAAGACCTTGGGTGCTGGAGAGTTAAGCTGTGATGCGAGAGAAGGGGAGTATCCTGCGCAAAGAGGAGAAATTATGAGCGGTTCAGAAGGGGAGGGGGAAAGAGAAGAAGTGTTCTGGTTGTGGGGGAAGGGGGAGATGTGGTATGATGGGGGAGTCAGAAGCTTTGAGGATCTGGGCGAGAAAGGTTTTCGGGAGGGGTTCGGTTTCTTCTCCGGGGAAGGTGAGACGTGTGGATCTGATTTAAAAATGTAGTTGACAAACCAGAACATATGTACTAATATAGAACCAGAACAAACATTCGTTCGATGGAGAGCGTGGGCGAAGAATCTGGGATAAGGAGATTAATGATGGCGAATAATACAATGAATGATGAGAATAAAAAGAAAGCATTAGACGCAGCAATTGCAAAGCTTGAGAAAGATTTTGGTAAGGGAGCAGTTATGAAGCTGGGTGATCCGGCGGCACAGGTGCATGTTGAGACGGTTCCGACCGGTTCTTTGAGTCTGGATCTGGCACTTGGTGTTGGCGGCGTTCCGAAAGGACGTATTATTGAAATTTATGGACCTGAATCAAGTGGTAAGACGACAGTTGCATTACATATGATCGCAGAAGTACAGAAAAGAGGCGGCATTGCGGGATTTATCGATGCAGAGCATGCACTGGATCCGGTATATGCGAAGAATATCGGTGTAGATATTGATGAACTTTACATTTCACAGCCAGACAGCGGAGATCAGGCATTGGAGATCACTGAGACAATGGTACGTTCCGGTGCGATTGACATTATCGTAGTCGATTCTGTTGCAGCACTTGTTCCGAAGCAGGAGATTGAGGGGGATATGGGTGATACACATGTAGGTCTGCAGGCAAGACTGATGTCACAGGCACTCAGAAAGCTGACACCGGTTATCAGTAAATCAAACTGTGTTGTAATCTTTATCAACCAGCTGCGTGAGAAGGTTGGCGTTATGTTCGGTAATCCGGAGACAACAACGGGTGGACGGGCACTGAAGTTCTATTCATCTGTCCGTATGGATGTCCGCAGAACTGAGACTCTGAAGCAGGGCGGAGAGATGGTTGGTAACCATGTCCGCGTGAAGATCGTGAAGAATAAAATTGCACCTCCGTTCAAGGAAGCAGATTTTGATATCATGTTCGGAAAAGGAATTTCCAGAGAAGGAGATATCCTGGATCTTGCGACGAAGATTGATCTGGTCAATAAGAGTGGTGCATGGTATGCATACAACGGAGAAAAGATCGGTCAGGGACGTGAGAATGCAAAGTCTTATCTGACAACACATCCGGAGATTATGGAAGAGATTGAAGAAAAAGTCCGTGCGCATTACGGAATCGGTGCAGAAGGGCAGGAAGCAGAAGAACCGGCACAGGCTGCTCCGGCAGATGCTGAAGAAGTGATGGATGAGGAAGAATAAAACATATGATGAGAATTACCCGAATCGAGCCAGTTACAAAGACAAAGTATCGGGTATCTGTTGATGAGCAGTTCGCCTTTGTGGTTTACAAAGGCGAACTGTCCCGTTTTCACCTGAAAGAAGAGTGTGAATTGACAGAGGATACTTATGCAAAGATCAAAGAAGTCCTTTTGAAGCGGGCAAAGCTTCGTGCGATGCACCTGCTGAATGACATGGCAAGAACTGAATCCCAGCTCAGAGATAAATTAAAGCTGGGCGGCTATCCATCGGAGATCACCGAAGCGGCGATTGCCTATGTGAAATCATTTGGATATATCAATGATGACGCCTACATTCGGAACTTTATAGACAGCAGGAAAGATAAAAAGAGCAGACGGGAGATTTATGCCCTTCTGAGACAGAAGGGCGTGGATATGAACCGGGCAGAAGAGATCATGGAAGAGATGTATGAAGAGCATTCAGATCAGGAAGCAATCCGGGAGCTTCTTCGCAAAAAACACTGGGACTTTGCCTGTACAGATCCGAAAGAAAAGCAGAAAATATATGGATATTTGGTGCGGAAAGGATTTCGTTACGAAGATATCCGTCAAGTAATACAAGTTTGCGATTGGAATGCTTGACATATTTGTGAAAACAGTATAGAATTTAAGTGTTGTATTTGTACAATGAAAACTAAATAAGGAGGTGCTCCTGTGCTGATACCTATAATTATTGCTGTAGTTGTTACGCTTATAGTAGTAATGCCGGTTACTTATTTTGTTACTGTTTCCAAGTTGAAGAACGATGCAAATTCTAAAATTGGGAACGCTGATGTAAAAGCAAGAGAAATTATTGATGATGCTTTGAAGACAGCAGAGACAAAGAAGAAGGAAGCACTTTTGGAAGTAAAGGAAGAGTCCATCAAGACAAAGAATGAACTTGAAAAAGAGACTAAGGAACGCAGAGCTGAACTTCAGCGTTATGAAAAGCGTGTACTTTCAAAAGAAGAATCTCTGGATAAGAGATCTGCGGCAATTGAGCAGAGAGAGACTGCATTTACTGCAAAAGAGACAGCGATGAAGCAGCGGGAGGCTGAAGTTGAAGAACTCAGCCAGAAAAGAGTACAGGAACTAGAAAGAATCTCAGGACTTACCTCCGAACAGGCAAAGGATTATCTATTAAAAACTGTTGAAGAAGATGTGAAACATGACACTGCCAAGATGGTGAAAGAGCTTGAAACACGTGCAAAGGAAGAGGCTGACAAGAAGGCGAAAGAGTATGTTGTCACCGCAATCCAGAGATGTGCGGCAGATCATGTGGCTGAAACTACGATCTCGGTAGTTCAGCTTCCAAGTGACGAGATGAAGGGTAGAATTATCGGACGAGAGGGACGGAATATTCGTACTCTTGAGACACTGACAGGAGTAGAGCTTATTATTGATGATACTCCGGAGGCAGTTGTTCTTTCCGGATTTGATCCAATCCGAAGAGAAGTGGCAAGAATTGCACTGGAGCGTTTGATCGTAGATGGACGAATCCATCCTGCAAGAATCGAAGAGATGGTTGAAAAAGCGCAGAAAGAAGTAGAGACTATGATGCGCGAAGAAGGAGAGGCAGCAGCACTTGAAGTTGGTGTACACGGCATCCATCCAGAACTGATTCGTCTTCTTGGACGTATGAAGTTCAGAACGAGCTACGGTCAGAATGCACTGAAGCATTCAATCGAGGTTGCTCAGCTATCCGGATTGCTTGCGGGCGAGATCGGGCTGGATGTCCGTATCGCAAAGCGTGCAGGTCTTTTACATGACATCGGTAAATCGATTGATCACGATGTAGAAGGTTCACATGTTCAGATTGGTGTAGACCTTTGTAGAAAATACAAAGAGTCGCCGCTTATTATCAACGCGGTAGAAGCACATCATGGTGATGTAGAACCACAGTCTCTGATTGCAGGCGTTGTTCAGGCAGCAGATGCGATTTCGGCTGCAAGACCAGGTGCAAGAAGAGAAACCTTGGAGACATACACAAACAGATTAAAACAGTTAGAAGATATTACCAACCAGTTTAAAGGGGTTGAGAAGTCATTTGCTATTCAGGCGGGTAGAGAGATTCGCGTAATGGTAGTTCCAGAACAAGTATCTGATGATGATATGGTATTGCTGGCAAGAGATATTTCAAAACAGATTGAATATGAATTGGAATATCCAGGTCAGATTAAAGTAAATGTAATCCGGGAATCCCGTGTTACAGATTATGCTAAATAACACGATAATCAGAAAACGACAGCCGTCCAAAAGATTCGGTCTTTTGGATGGCTGTATTTAATTTACGCGAGCAACGAGCCAAAGTCCGCGCTTGCACGAGACTTGGCGACTGCCGCGATAACTTGAGAAACTCACGGAGCGTGTTTCTCATAGTTGTGTGAAAAGGAAGAGGAAAACGGATGAAAAAAGAAATCAAACGTGTAAAAAGAGAAAGGGTATATCAGGGAACAATTGTTGATGTATACAAAGATTATATGGAGTTTTCCAATGGAAATCATGAGGTGTGGGACTATATCCACCACAAAGGGGCTGCTGCTGTGATTCCTGTGATGGATGACGGCAGACTCCTGATGGTAAGACAGTACCGGAATGCACTGGACCGCTTTACACTGGAGCTTCCGGCAGGAGGGCTGGACCAAGCAGATGAACCGGGACGAGACTGTTCGGCAAGAGAATTGGAAGAAGAGACCGGATATCACAGTGATGATCTGGAATGGCTGATCACGCTTCGAACAACTGTAGCACTTTGCAACGAAAAAATCGAAGTTTATGTGGCACGAAACCTGATCCGTACCCATCAGCATCTGGATGAGAATGAATTTGTGAATGTAGAAGCACATACGGTTGAAGAATTGAAGCAGATGATCTTTGAAGGAAAGATTGAAGATTCCAAGACTGTAGCTGCTATCCTTGCCTATGATGCAAAGTATAACAGATAAAGTGAACGCATAATTGACAACTCCGGTCATATAATGAACTATGTGAAATTATTGGAGGCCAGAATGTGGAATTTTATCGGAAGAAATATCAGCTGCCCATGCTATATCTGATCGGTTTTGGAACGGGGATCTTATATGCTAATTTTATTGCGAAAAATTATGTTACGATGACTGGAATTTTCCATGAATATTTTCTAAATCAGTATACACAGGTAAAAATCATAAATGAAGATTACCTGTGGTACCTGCTCAGATGGAGAGTTATGCCTCTGGCGTTAGCGGTCTGTGTGGGAAATCTGGGATTTCGCAGACTGACAGCAGCCGGAATCCTCCTTTGGACAGGCTTTGCAGCCGGGATACTGTCTGTGGCGGCAGTTTTAAGGATGGGACTTTGCGGAATGCTGCTGTGTATTGCCGGTATTTTCCCGCAATATATTTTTTATGTACCGGCATATCTTCTATTGATCCGGTATTATTATCGTTATCCGCAAAGTGAATGGAATGGAACAAAAACAGGATTTACTGTTATGATGATCGTGGCGGGAATTTTGTCTGAGGTGTATTTAAACCCTGGGATTGTCCGCTGGTTTGTGAAGGTTCTTACATAGCAGGAATGTGTTCAGCCACATTTTATCGCCCTTGTTTTATCAGGAGAAACATGCAGCAGCCAAATGTAAGAAGCTGGCTTGCAAGCAGTGCCCACAGATAGCCAAGAATCCCGAACTGCGGAATCAGAAACAGAACACCACAGATTCGTACTGCCAGGGTAAACAGATTGATCAGAAAAGTTTTTCCGGCAAGATCCAGACCATTTAACACACTGATCAGTGCGGTGTTACTATAGAGAAAAGGACAGATAAATGCTAGTGTTAAGATATAATTTCCGGCTTCTGGTGTATGAAAGATCCGTCTGCTGATAAAGCCGGATGCGATAAAGAAAAATAGCAGGCAGGCAAAACCAAGAAACAGGCAGAAAAAAATAACTTTCCGTAAAAGCTGCGGAAGAGCATGCTTTTTCTGAGCATCCGGCATACTGGCAACTTCGGGGAGGAGCATTGTGGAGATGGAATTGGTGAGAGCAGATGGAAATAAAATGCAGGGAAGGGCAATTCCGGTCAGAATTCCGTAGGTGCTAAGAGAAGCGGAGATACTCATTCCATACTTTTGCAGGGCAAGAGGAATAGAAATTGCTTCCAGACTCTGAAAAAGATTCAGAAGGACTCTGCTTGCGGTCAGTGGAAGGGCAGAAAAAAGCAGGGGAGGAACAGCAGAAAGAGCCGGCTCCCGGTGTGGGGAGAAAGGTTGCCCGGCAGTTCTGAGCTTATGGATGCAAAGAAAAGCGGCTGCAATTTCACCACCGACAATTCCGAGGACAGCAATTGCGACAGATGGTGTAAAAGCGGTATGAGCATCGGCTGTATAGAGGAGGATAACAAAAAAGATCCGGACCAGCTGTTCAAATAATTGGGAGAGGGCAGGAAGCCGGATCTGCTTGAGCCCCAGAAAGTAACCACAGCTGCAACTGTGCAAAGCTGCAAATGGAAGTGCATATGCTATCAAGAAGATGAGAGAGGCGCATCGGGGATCACCAAGTATGACTGTGGTGAGGAAAACAGCATTTTTCTGCAACAGAAAAAGACAGCAGATGGAAAGAAAAAGAGAACAAAGCAGTGCTGCTTTCAGGTAAGAATAAGCTTTTGCAGACTGCTTTTTTGCAGAAGAGGCGGCAACCAGGCGCGCCAGAGCCGTCTCGATCCCTGCTGAAGTTGCAGCATAAGCAAGTGTGTAGACAGGGAAAATCAGCTGATACAGACCGATTTCTTCTGCAGGGAAAGATCTGCTGAGAAAAATACGGTAAAAAAATCCCATTACACGGGTGAGAATGCCGACTACAGTAAGGATAAAAGTTCCTTTCAGGAGAAAATGTTTTTGTGACATAGCAGCTCCAAAGGCATTTTTGTTTTAAAATATATGCAAGAAAGAGCCTTGACAGAACATAACAGAGGTGATATCCTCAATTTGCAAGAAATCCTAGTAAAACAGTGGGATATAAAAATAAAGAGAAGGTGATGGATTGAAGATCTCAACGAAGGGTCGTTATGGTTTGCGCGCCTTTATCGATCTTGCGTGTTATGGCGCAGAAGAACCGGTTTCCATCAGCAGTATATCAGCCAGGCAGGAGATATCGGAACGATATCTGGAACAGCTCATGGCGAAGCTGAAAAAAGCAGGTCTCGTCAAGAGTATCCGTGGAGCGGGAGGAGGATATCGGCTGGCAAAGGATGCGGCGGAAGTTTCTGTTGGTGATGTACTCAGAGCACTTGAAGGAGACCTGGAACCTGCGACTTGTGCAGCACTTCATTCGGAAGACAGCTGCGAGATCCAGGGAAGCTGTATCACGAAATATGTCTGGAAGAAAGTCAATGAAAGCATGGCACAGACGGTAGACAGTATTATGATAAATACCCTTGTGGAAATGAATAAAGAAGTAAAGAAAGAAGGACAAAAAGATGAGTAAATTAATTTATTTGGATAACGCAGCAACAACAAAAACTGCACCAGAAGTTCTGGAAGCAATGCTGCCATATTTTACAGAGCAGTATGGCAATCCTTCTGCGATCTACAGCTTCGCATCCCATAACAAAGATGTTGTGGCAGAACAGAGAGAAAGAATCGCAAACGCACTCGGTGCAAAGAGCAACGAAATTTATTTTACAGCCGGCGGATCAGAGTCTGACAACTGGGCACTCAAAGCAACCGCTGAGGCTTATCAGAATAAAGGAAAACATATTATCACAACCAAGATCGAACATCATGCGATCCTGCATACAGCAGCTTATTTGGAAGAGCGTGGGTTTGAAGTGACTTATCTTGATGTGGATGAATACGGAAAAGTAAATCCGGCAGATGTGGAAGCAGCAATCCGCCCGGATACCATCCTGATCTCTGTAATGTATGCAAACAACGAGATCGGAACAATTGAACCGATCAAAGAAATCGGTGAGATCGCCCACAAACATGGTATCCTGTTCCACACAGACGCCGTACAGGCTTTCGGACAGGTCCCGATCAATGTAGATGAATGTCATATTGATATGTTAAGTGCCAGCGGACACAAGCTGAACGGACCAAAAGGAATCGGATTCCTCTATATCAGAAAAGGCGTGAAGATCCGTTCCTTTGTTCATGGTGGGGCACAGGAAAGAAAACGTCGTGCAGGTACAGAAAATGTTCCGGGTATTGTTGGAATCGGTACAGCAACAAAACGTGCTATCGCTACGATGGAAGAACGTACAGCAAAAGAGCGCGAGATGAGAGATTATCTGATCAAACGTGTGATGGAAGAAATCCCGTACACCAAGCTGAACGGACATCCGACAGACCGTCTGCCAAATAACGCAAACTTCTGCTTCCGTTTCATTGAGGGCGAATCTATGCTGATCCGTCTTGATATGGCAGGAATTTGTGGATCCAGTGGATCTGCATGTACATCCGGATCTCTTGATCCATCCCATGTACTTCTCGCGATCGGACTGCCGCACGAGATTGCGCATGGATCTTTGCGCCTGACTTTGAATGAAGAGATCACAAAAGAAGACATTGATTATGTAGTAGATCAGCTTAAGACAATCGTAAGCGATTTGCGCGGAATGTCACCGCTTTATGAAGATTTTGCAAAAAAACAGAATAAATAATACGATAGAAAATACAGCTTTAGGAGGAATTTACAATGTATACAGAGAAAGTAATGGATCATTTTCAGCATCCACGTAATATGGGAGAAATCGAGAACGCAAGCGGAGTGGGTACTGTTGGTAACGCCAAATGTGGTGATATCATGAGAATCTACCTTGATATTGATGATAACGGAATTATTAATGATGTAAAATTTAAGACATTCGGATGTGGCGCGGCTGTTGCAACAAGCAGTATGGCGACAGAACTTGTAAAGGGAAAACATATTTCAGAAGCAATGCAGGTAACAAACAAAGCCGTTATGGAAGCACTTGACGGACTGCCGCCGGTTAAGGTACACTGTTCTTTACTGGCAGAGGAGGCAATCCATGCAGCGTTGTGGGATTATGCAGAGAAGCACGGGATCAAGATCGAAGGACTCCAGAAGCCGAAGAACGATATCAGTGAAGGTGAAGAAGCAGAAGAGGAAGAGTATTAGAATTTTCTGCAGGAGAAAAGAGAATGGCAAAAAAGAAAGTGGTAGTCGGAATGTCAGGTGGTGTCGACTCATCGGTAGCGGCATATCTTCTGAAAGAACAGGGATATGATGTGATCGGTGTGACGATGCAGATCTGGCAGGACGAAGAATCGAAAATACAGGAAGAAAACGGCGGATGCTGTGGACTCAGCGCGGTAGATGATGCCAGAAAAGTTGCGGCACAGATCGGCATTCCGTATTATGTGATGAATTTCAAGAAGGATTTTCAGGAGAAGGTAATCGATTATTTTGTGGATGAATATTTGCATGGCCGGACACCAAATCCGTGCATTGCGTGTAACCGTTATGTAAAATGGGAATCTCTTCTTACACGGAGCATGGAGATCGGAGCAGACTATATTGCAACAGGTCACTATGCGAGAGTAGAACAGTTGCCGAACGGACGCTATGCGATCCGGCATTCGGCAACCTGGTCAAAAGACCAGACCTATGCGCTTTATAATCTTACCCAGGATCAGCTGAGAAGAACGCTGATGCCTGTCGGTGAATACGAAAAAGACCAGATCCGCGAGATCGCAAAAGAGATCGGATTGCTGATTGCGAACAAACCGGACAGTCAGGATATCTGTTTTGTATCCGATGACGATTATGCATCTTTTATTGAAGAAGAAAGTAACCAGAAAATTCCGGAAGGTAATTTTGTAACACCGGACGGAAAGATCCTGGGACGGCATAAAGGAATCATCCACTATACGATCGGACAGAGAAAAGGACTTGGACTTTCTCTTGGGTATCAGGCATTCGTGCTTGAGATCCGTCCGGATACGAATGAAGTTGTGATAGGGACGAATGAAGATCTGATGACGACGCGGGTCCGTGCAAATAAGCTGAACTTTATGACAGTAGAGGATCTGGAAGGTGAGATGCGCGTATTTGCTAAAATCAGATACAACCATAAAGGGGACTGGTGCACAGTCCGCAAAACGGGAGAAGATGAGATAGAGTGCATCTTTGAGACACCGCAGAGAGCGGTTACACCGGGGCAGGCACTGGTACTGTATGATGGAGATTATGTACTTGGAGGCGGAACAATTCTGGGATAGCTCAGAATTGTTCTGTTTTTTGGTATATTGGGACCGTACTGCAATCCAACAAATGATTTGCGGGAAAGCCGGGTGGATTTACACATGAAGAATGACAAGGAGGGCAAAATATGAGAGCGGACTGCCATATGCACACTTATTTTTCCGGAGATTCAGAGGCAAAACCGGAAGATATGGTTCTTGCAGCAATCGATAAAGGACTGGAAGCAATCTGTTTTACGGATCATGAAGATATTGATTATTTTTGTGATGATATTGAATTTGTGTTTGATCCGGAAACCTATTTTAAAGAGCTTGGAGCACTGAAGGAAAAGTATAAAGAGAAGCTGGATATCCGGATCGGTGTGGAGTTTGGACTTCAGCCACACCTTGCGAAGAAAGCAAAAGCATTTACCGTGGCAAATCCGTATGATTTTGTGATCGGATCCATGCATGTGGTTGGTGGGAAGGATCCTTATTATCCTGAGTTCTTTGAGGGGATTTCGGATGAAGAGGCCTACCGGATGGCACTTCGGGAGACAATAGCCGATATCAGGGCTGTAGCGGATTTTGATGTGCTCGGACATCTGGATTATGTGGTACGTTATGGAAAACATCGGGAACAGGAATATTCTTACGGCAGATTTGCGGATGAAATAGATGAAATCCTGCGGTATCTTATTGAACACGGAAAAGGACTGGAAGTCAATACAGCAGGACTGAAGTATGGCCTTCCTTTTGCACACCCGCATCCGGATGTGTTAAAAAGATACAAAAAGCTGGGGGGAGAGATCATCACCGTCGGCGCAGATGCACATAAACCAGAGCATGTAGGGTATGATTTTAACATAGTTGACAATATTCTCGAAGCATGTGGCTTTAAATATTATGCAGAATTCATAAAAAGGGCCCCGGTTTTCAGAAAAATAAAGTGAAAAAAGGGGATTGAATTTTTGTTCTGAATTTAGTACAATAAATTACAGTTGATAAATCTTAAACAATGATAAGATTTATCAAGAAAAATGTAACTGTTATATACAGTAATACAATTTATCTTTAGGAGGACTAAATCATGGCAGTAAAAGTAGCAATCAATGGATTTGGACGTATTGGACGTCTTGCATTCAGACAGATGTTTGGAGCAGAGGGATTTGAGATCGTAGCAATCAACGACCTTACATCTCCTAAGATGCTGGCTCACTTATTAAAATATGATTCAACACAGGGAAAATATGAATTAGCTGATAAAGTATCTGCTGGAGAAGACTCCATCACAGTAGACGGAAAAGAAATCAAAATCTACGCTAAAGCTAATGCAGCTGAACTTCCATGGGGAGAAATCGGAGTAGATGTAGTTCTTGAATGTACAGGATTCTACACATCTAAAGCAAAAGCTCAGGCACATATCGATGCAGGTGCTAAACACGTTATCATTTCTGCACCGGCAGGAAATGACCTTCCTACAATCGTTTACAATGTAAACCATACACAGCTTACAAAAGATGACGCAATCATTTCTGCAGCTTCTTGTACAACAAACTGTCTTGCACCAATGGCTAAGGCTCTTAATGATCTTGTACCGATCAAATCTGGTATCATGTGCACAATCCATGCTTACACAGGTGATCAGATGACTCTTGACGGACCACAGAGAAAAGGTGATCTGAGAAGATCTCGTGCAGCAGCAGTAAACATCGTTCCTAACAGCACAGGAGCAGCTAAAGCAATCGGACTTGTTATTCCGGAACTTAACGGAAAACTTATCGGATCTGCACAGCGTGTACCAACCCCTACAGGATCTACAACAATCCTTACAGCAGTAGTTGAAGGTGAAGTTACTGTAGAACAGATCAACGCAGCTATGAAAGCAGCTTCTAACGAATCATTCGGATACAACGAAGATCAGATCGTTTCTAGCGATATCGTAGGAATGAGATTTGGTTCTCTCTTCGATTCTACTCAGACAATGGTACTTCCGCTTGACAACGGAACAACAGAAGTACAGGTTGTTTCTTGGTATGACAATGAAAACTCTTACACAAGCCAGATGGTAAGAACAATCAAACACTTCGGAACATTACTTTAATCCGTAACGTTTGTTTGGACAGGCTGAATTGATTCTTACTGGAATATTCCAGAGTTAGACTCAAGCAAGGGTCCGGTCTACATGGACCGGGCTCTTTTATTTAACAGGAAATTCTGATGGAGCTTCCTGCTAAATAAAAGGCACTATGTGCCCAAGATGTGTATTCGTGTGAAAACGCAGATTGTCGCAAGCAACTGCGCTCAGCACGGAAATGTGCCCGGCACATTCCATTTAAACGAAATGTAAACAGGAGGCAGGATTATGCTTAACAAAAAATCTGTAGATGATATCAATGTAAAAGGGAAAAAAGTCCTTGTAAGATGCGATTTTAACGTACCGCTGATCGATGGAAAGATCACAGACGAGAACCGTCTTGTTGCAGCACTTCCTACAATCAAGAAACTGATCGCTGACGGAGGAAAAGTAATCCTCTGCTCACATCTTGGTAAACCGAAGGGAGAACCGAAACCGGAGCTTTCTCTTGCACCGGTTGCAGTAAGACTTTCAGAACTTCTCGGACAGGAAGTAAAATTCGCAGCAGATCCTGAAGTAGTAGGACCAAATGCAAAAGCAGCAGTTGAAGCTATGAAAGATGGAGAGGTAATCCTTCTTGAAAATACACGTTACAGAGCAGAAGAAACAAAGAACGGAGATGAATTCTCTAAGGAACTCGCTTCTCTTTGTGATGTATTCGTAAACGATGCATTCGGAACAGCTCATCGTGCACACTGCTCTAACGTTGGTGTTACCAAATATGTTGATACAGCAGTTGTAGGATATCTTATGCAGAAAGAAATCGATTTCCTTGGAAATGCAGTAAACAATCCGGAAAGACCGTTCGTTGCAATCCTTGGTGGAGCTAAAGTTTCAAGCAAGATTTCTGTAATCGAAAACCTGATCGATAAAGTAGACACTCTGATCATTGGTGGAGGTATGTCTTATACATTCAGCAAAGCACAGGGCGGAACCGTTGGAAAATCTCTTCTTGAAGAAGATTACTGTGAATATGCACTGAACATGATTCAGAAAGCTAAAGACAAAGGCGTAAAACTCCTTCTTCCGGTAGACAACGTAATTGCAGATGATTTTTCAAATGATGCAAATATCAAAGTTGTTAAAGCTGGCGAAATTCCGGAAGGATGGGAAGGACTTGACATCGGACCAGAGACAATCAAGATCTATGCTGACGCTGTAAAAGATGCAAAGACAGTTGTATGGAACGGACCTATGGGTGCATTCGAGATGCCGAACTTTGCAAAAGGAACAGAAGAAGTCGCAAAAGCACTTGCTGAGACAGATGCAGTAACAATCATCGGTGGTGGTGATTCGGCAGCAGCAGTTAACCAGCTCGGATACGGCGACAAGATGACTCACATCTCTACGGGTGGCGGAGCTTCCCTTGAATTCCTTGAAGGTAAGGAACTGCCAGGTGTAGCAGCTGCTAACGATAAATAAGCAGCGTCTGTAATTAAGATAAAATAAGGGAGATTATTGCAATGGCAAGAAAGAAAATTATTGCAGGTAACTGGAAAATGAATATGACACCTTCAGAGGCAGTAGAGCTTGTGAATACACTCAAATCTCTGGTTGTAACAGAAGAGGCTGACGTGGTATTCTGCGTACCGGCAATCGATATCATTCCGGTTGTAGAAGCTGCAAAAGGAAGCAACATCCAGGTTGGAGCAGAGAATATGTACTTTGAAGAAAAAGGTGCATACACAGGAGAAATCTCTCCGAACATGCTTACAGATGCTGGTGTTAAATATGTTGTTCTCGGACACTCTGAAAGAAGAGAATACTTCGCAGAGACAAACGAGACTGTGAACAAAAAGATGCTGAAAGCATTTGAACACGGACTTACACCGATCATGTGCTGTGGAGAAACTCTTGAACAGCGTGAACAGGGTGTGACAATGGACTTCATCCGTCAGCAGGTTAAAGTTGGATTCCAGAATGTAACAGCAGATCAGGCTAAGACAGCAGTTATCGCTTATGAGCCAATCTGGGCAATCGGAACCGGTAAGACAGCTACAACAGAGCAGGCTCAGGAGGTTTGCAAAGCTATCCGTGAATGTATCGCTGAAGTTTATGATGAAGCTACAGCAGAAGCAATCCGTATTCAGTACGGCGGATCTGTAAATGCAGCTACAGCACCGGAATTATTCGCTCAGCCGGATATCGATGGTGGACTTGTAGGTGGTGCTTCTTTAAAACCGGATTTTGGTAAGATTGTAAACTGGAAATAGTCAATTATACCAAGGCGCAGGCAGAAATGCCTGCGTTTTTCGACTGTCAAAGTTTTAACAAGTGCTTGCAAGCATATATAAAATCATGTACAATATTTAACTGAAAGAGAAATCAAACGCTTTAAGACAAAATGAAGGAGTGTAAGACGATGAGTAAAAAACCAACAGTTTTGATGATCTTAGACGGTTACGGTCTGAGAGATGAAAAGAAAGGCAACGGTATTGCAGAGGCAAACACACCGGTTATGGATAAATTAATGGCTGAATATCCGTTTGTAAAAGGAAATGCAAGCGGACTTGCTGTAGGACTTCCGGACGGTCAGATGGGTAACTCGGAAGTAGGTCATATGAATATGGGCGCAGGACGTATCATTTACCAGGAGCTCACCAAGATCACAAAAGCAATCGATGATGGCGATTTCTTTGAAAATAAGGCACTTCTTGCAGCCTGTGAAAATGCAAAGAAGAACGGTACAGCTCTTCATCTGATGGGACTGGTATCTGATGGTGGTGTACACAGTCACATTACACATATTTATGGAATTTTGGAACTTGCAAAGAGACAGGGGCTGGACAAAGTATATGTTCACTGCTTCCTTGACGGACGTGATACACCTCCGGCATCTGGGAAAGAATATGTTGACCAGTTAGAAGCAAAGATGAAAGAAATCGGTGTAGGTGAAGTTGCAAGTGTTTCCGGACGTTACTATGCAATGGACCGTGACAACCGTTGGGACCGTGTAGAAAAAGCATACGCAGCACTTACACGCGGCGAAGGTGACACAGCAGCATCAGCAACAGAAGGAATCCAGGCTTCTTACGACAAAGAAGTAACTGACGAATTCGTAGTACCATTTGTAGTGACAAAAAACGGTACACCGGTTGCAACTGTAAAAGACGGAGATTCTGTGATCTTCTTTAATTTCCGCCCGGATCGAGCAAGAGAAATCACCAGAACATTCTGTGCGGATGATTTTGACGGATTTGCCAGAGGAGAACGTATCAAGACAACTTATGTATGTTTTACAGAGTATGATGAGACAATTCCAAATAAAATGGTTGCATTTGTAAAAGAAGGCATCACGAATACATTTGGCGAATTTCTTGCAGCAAACAACATGACACAGGCAAGAATCGCCGAGACAGAGAAATATGCACATGTTACGTTTTTCTTCAACGGCGGAGTAGAAGAACCGAACAAGGGAGAGGACAGAATCCTTGTCAAATCGCCTAAGGTTGCAACTTACGATCTGAAGCCGGAGATGAGTGCATATGAAGTATGTGACAAGCTTGTAGACGCAATCAAAGCTGATAAGTACGATGTGATCGTAATTAACTTTGCAAACCCGGATATGGTTGGTCATACCGGTGTAGAAGCAGCAGTGATCAAAGCAATTGAAGCTGTTGATGAATGTGTAGGAAAAGCAGTTGATGCAGTGAAAGAAGTTGGTGGACAGATGTTTATCTGCGCTGACCACGGAAATGCAGAACAGCTGATCGATGAAGAGACAGGAGAACCATTTACCGCTCATACAACGAACCCGGTTCCGTTCATTCTTGTAAATGCAGATCCTGCATATAAGCTTCGTGAAGGCGGATGCCTTGCAGACATCGCTCCGACGCTGATCGAGCTGATGGGAATGCAGCAGCCAGCAGATATGACTGGAAAATCATTATTAGTAAAATAGTAAATATATTTTCCCGGAATCATGAAAATGGTTCCGGGTGTTTTGTTGTCAGAAGAGCAAAACATACTGCAGGAGAAAAGAAAATATGCTGCATATAAATCTGATCTACTCTTTTTGAAAAGCATTAAAATGGAAAAATGCATGAAATGAAAAACAAAAATTCAAAAAAACATATTTAAATCAACAAAAATCACGATATGTCATATTTATATGCAAGAATTGGTTGACGAAAAATCATTTTTCCTATATACTTACTACTTGTAGTGAGTTTTGATGTTGTCAAAACAGCTGAAAGAAACTGCAGATGGCAGATTTCGGAAGTATAAAGTACGGCAGGAAACACACAATGATTAGTTGATGATTATGGGAGGTTTTCAAGATGACTGCATATAGAGATATGAGTAGAGAAGAACTGCTTGAATTAAAGAGCAGACTGGAAAAAGAATTTGAAGATGTTAAAGGAAAAGGTCTGAAACTGGATATGTCCAGAGGTAAACCGTCCAAAGCACAGCTTGATCTTTCTATGGGGATGATGGATGTACTTAAGAGTACATCAGATCTTGTCTGCGAAGAAGGAGTAGATTGCCGTAACTATGGAGTGATCGATGGAATCAAAGAAGCAAAACAGCTTCTTTCTGATATGATGGAAGTACCGAAGGACAATATTATCATCTTTGGTAACTCCAGCCTGAACGTAATGTATGATACTGTTGCAAGAGCGATGACACATGGTATCATGGGAAGCACCCCTTGGGCAAAGCTTGACAAGGTAAAATTCCTTTGCCCGGTACCTGGATATGACAGACATTTTGCAATCACCGAACATTTTGGAATTGAGATGATCAATATTCCAATGACATCGGATGGACCGGATATGGATCTGGTAGAGCAGTATGTGGAGAATGATCCGGCTGTAAAAGGTATCTGGTGTGTACCGAAATATTCTAACCCACAGGGAATCACTTATTCTGATGAAACCGTACACCGTTTTGCGAAATTAAATCCAGCGGCAGAAGATTTCCGTATTTTCTGGGATAATGCATATGGAATCCATCATTTGTATGAGGATAAACAGGATTATCTGATCGAGATTTTGATGGAATGTAAAAAAGAAGGCCATCCGAACATGGTTTACAAATTCGGTTCTACTTCCAAGATCAGCTTCCCGGGTTCTGGTATTGCGGCAATTGCAGCATCCGATGAAAACCTTGCGGAAATCCGCAAGATGATGTCCGTACAGACCATCGGTCATGATAAATTAAACCAGCTCAGACATGCGCGTTTCTTCGGTGATATCCATGGAATGGTTCAGCATATGAAGAAACATGCAGATATCTTAAGACCGAAATTTGACACCGTATTAAGTGTACTGGAAAGTGAGCTTGGCGGACTTGAGATTGGTTCCTGGATGGCACCGCGAGGAGGATACTTCATTTCCTTCGATGCGTTGGATGGATGTGCAAAAGCAATCGTAGCAAAAGCAAAAGAAGCCGGACTGATCTTGACAAAAGCGGGAGCAACCTTCCCATACGGAAAGGATCCAAAAGACAGCAATATCCGAATTGCACCGTCCTTCCCGACACCAGAAGAACTGGAAGTTGCAGCACAGGTATTCGTACTCAGCGTAAAACTGGTAAGTATTGATAAAATTCTTGGCGAAAAAGTAGAAGTCGAAGAAGCTTAATATATGTGAAAAACAGTGGATTTTCCCGAAAAGGAGTCCGCTGTTTTTTTAAAATAAAGGTTGTTTGGTCGATTTTACAAAAGAAAGTCCTGCAATTCCCTAAATCCTAGTTCTCATCATCCAAAAAACTTTTGCATACGTAAAAAAAGTTACCAATATACAGACCAGAGGAATCCAAAATACTCCCCGCACATGAATTTGCACTATGGAGTTCAAGACTCAGGAATCGTGGAAGCCTTTGCTGAACACGATTCCCGCCCTAAGAGGCTTGAACGGAATGGTTAGTGCAACTGAATGCGTGGGGAGTATTTTGGATTCCTCTGGTCGTCCCATTAGAACCTATTATTTTTACATATCCAAAAGTCTTACATCTTCTTCTGCGCAGTCGAAAGCATCAGTTTGATGCGGTTCAGCTGGTTTACTTCGCTTGCTCCCGGATCATAATCGATTGCAACGATGTTGGATTCCGGATGACGGCGGCGCAGTTCTTTAATAACACCTTTCCCGACTACGTGGTTTGGCAGACAGGCGAAAGGCTGTGTGCAGACAATGTTTGGTGCACCGCTGTGGATCAGCTCCAGCATTTCTCCGGTAAGGAACCATCCTTCACCGGTCTGGTTTCCAAGAGAAACAATTTCTTTTGCCATCGAAGCCAGGTGTTCAATATGTGATGGTGGATCAAAGCGTTTACTTGCTTTTAATGCATCAACGGCAGGCTTGCGGAACCATTCCAGAGCCTTGATTCCGAGATTACCCATGCGGGCGGTTGATTTCTTCATGCCGAGATGTTCTGCTTTAAAGTTTGTATTGTAGAAGCAGTAGAGCAGGAAGTCGGTCAGATCCGGAACCACGGCTTCGGCACCTTCCTGTTCAAGAAGATCTACCAGGTAGTTATTGGCAGCTGGAAGGAATTTAACAAGGATTTCTCCGACAACTCCGACACGTGGCTTTTTGACATCTTTTAATGGAAGAGAATCAAAATCTTCTACGATCTGGCGGCAGAGACGCTTAAACTCGTGTCTGCTTGGATAACCTTTCTTGATAAATTCGATAACTGTCTTTTCCCATTTCTTATGCATGGTATTGGCAGAGCCTGGAACAGCTTCATATGGGCGGACACGGTACAGGCAGCGCATGAAGAGATCACCAAATATCAGACCATACACACCTTTCAGTACAAGTGGAAGGGTGATCTTGAATCCAGGATTGCTTTCAAGCCCGCTTAAGTTGATTGAAATAACAGGGATATGTCCGTAACCGGCTTTTTTAAGAGCACGGCGGATAAATCCGATATAGTTGGAAGCACGGCATCCGCCACCGGTCTGCGAAATAATGACAGCCAGGTGGTCGGTGTCATATTTGCCGGAAAGGATAGCCTCCATGATCTGTCCAACTACCATCAGAGACGGGTAGCAGGCATCATTGTTTACATATTTAAGGCCCATGTCAACTGCATGCTTGTTATCATTTTTCAGTACTTCCAGTTTGTAGCCTGCTTCCTGGAAGGCTGGCTCAATCAGTGAAAAGTGGATCGGTGACATCTGCGGACACAAAATGGTATAGGTTTCCTTCATTTCCTTTGTAAAAGGAATTTTTTCGATATTTGCCGGACGAATGGTGCGCTCCATATGCTTCTGCTCGCGGACGCGGATGGCGGCGAGAAGAGAACGGATACGGATACGTGCAGCACCCAGGTTATTAACCTCATCAATCTTAAGAGAGGTATAAATCTTGTCGGAACCGGTCAGAATATCTGCAACAGCATCGGTTGTTACGGCATCAAGACCGCATCCGAAAGAGTTCAGCTGGATCAGATCCAGATCATCTCTTGTCTTTACAAAATTGGCTGCTGCGTACAGTCGGGAATGATACATCCACTGATCCATAACAATCAGCGGACGTTCTACCGGATTCAGATGGGAGATAGAATCTTCCGTCAGAACGGCAAGTCCGTAGGAGGTGATCATCTCCGGGATACCGTGGTTGACCTCCGGATCGTAATGGTATGGACGACCGGCAAGTACAATGCCGCGGGTTCCTGTCTTTTCCATGTAAGCGAGTGTTTCTTCACCCTTTTTGCGGATGTCCTGACGGCATGCAGCAAGTTCTTCCCATGCAGCATGAGCGGCATTTTTGATTTCTTCTGCTGGAAGATTCTTTGCAGAAGTAAATTCACGGACCAGTCCGTCTGTGATTGTCTTTTCGCTTGTGAGGGCGAGGAATGGATTCATGAAATCTACTTCACCGTGTACGATTGGATCCATATTGTTCTTGATGTTCTCCGCGTATGAGGTGACGATCGGGCAGTTATAATGATTGTCGGCATCGGCAAATTCACCACGTTCGTATGGTATACAAGGGTAGAAGATAAAGTCTGCACCCTGGTTGATCAGCCACTGTACATGTCCGTGCGCCAGCTTTGCCGGATAACACTCGGATTCGCTCGGAATAGATTCAATACCAAGTTCATAAATCTTATGTGTAGAAGCAGGAGAGAGTAACACATGATATCCCAGTTTTGTGAAGAAAGTAAACCAGAACGGATAGTTCTCATACATATTGAGAACTCTTGGAATACCAACCGTTCCACGTTTTGCTTCGGATGGATCTAATGGCGTGTAACCAAAATAACGTTCATTTTTATAAGCGAAAAGGTTTGGCACATCACTCTTTGCTTTCTCTTTTCCAAGACCGCGCTCACAACGGTTTCCGGAAATAAAACGACGTCCGCCACTGAATTTGTTGATGGTCAGACGACAGTTGTTGGTACAGCCGTTACATTTTGCCATTGAGGTTGTATAGGTAAGTTCATTGATTTCATCAATGGAAAGCATGGTTGTATTTTTACATTCTTTGAAACCATAGCGTTCTCTTGCAATCAGTGCAGCCCCAAAAGCACCCATGATTCCTGCAATATCCGGACGGATTGCCTGACATCCGGCGATGGTCTCAAAGCTTCTGAGTACGGCATCATTGTAGAATGTACCACCCTGTACAACAATTTTTTTACCAAGCTCAGATGCATCGGATACCTTGATAACTTTGAAAAGAGCATTTTTGATAACCGAATAAGCAAGTCCGGCTGAAATATCGGATACTTCAGCACCTTCTTTTTGCGCCTGTTTTACCTTTGAGTTCATAAATACGGTACAACGGGTACCGAGGTCAATCGGATGTTTCGCAAAAAGTGCTTCATGTGCAAAATCCTCTACGGTGTAGTTCAGGGATTTGGCAAAAGTCTCGATAAAGGAACCGCATCCGGAAGAACATGCTTCGTTGAGCTGTACGCTGTCTACAGTCTGATTCTTGATCTTGATACACTTCATATCCTGACCACCGATATCGAGGATACAGTCTACATCCGGTTCGAAGAAAGAAGCGGCGTAATAGTGAGATACGGTTTCAACTTCGCCTTCATCAAGAAGAAGTGCGGCTTTAATGAGCGCTTCTCCGTAACCGGTTGAGCAGGAGTGAACGATCTGTACGCCTTCCGGAAGCTGGCTGTAAATATCCTTGATCGCACCGATGGTCGTACCAAGAGGATCACCGTCATTGCCATGGTAGAAGGAGTACAAAAGAGTACCGTCTTCTCCGACCAGAGCGGCTTTCGTGGTGGTAGAACCGGCATCGATTCCAAGGTAGGCATTACCGCGGTAGCTGGCAAGATCACCAACCGGCACCTGATGCTTTGCATGGCGGTTCTTAAATTCATTGTAATCTGCTTCGCTGGAAAAGAGCGGCTGCATACGCTCAACTTCAAAGTCCATTTCAATATGGGCATCCAGCTTTTTCTGCATCTCACCAAGAGAGGTGACTACATCCTTTTTAGAGTTCAGCGCAGAGCCGACGGCTGCAAAAAGATGGGAATACTTTGGTGCGATAATGTGTTCGTCATCCAGCTTGAGAGTACGGATAAACGCTTCTCTCAATTCAGAGAGGAAATGAAGCGGTCCACCGAGGAAAGCAACATGTCCGCGGATTGGTTTTCCGCAGGCAAGACCACTGATGGTCTGGTTGACGACTGCCTGGAAAATAGAAGCAGACAGGTCTTCTTTGGTAGCACCGTCATTGATCAGCGGCTGGATATCTGTCTTGGCAAATACGCCACAGCGGGCTGCAATCGTATAAAGTGCTTTGTATTTTTTGGCATATTCGTTCAGACCGGTTGCATCTGTCTGGAGAAGGGACGCCATCTGGTCGATGAAAGATCCGGTACCTCCGGCGCAGATTCCGTTCATACGCTGCTCAATATTTCCATTTTCAAAATAGATGATCTTGGCATCTTCGCCGCCCAGCTCGATCGCTACATCGGTCTGTGGTGCATAATCCTGAAGAGCGGTGGAAACGGCAACAACCTCCTGGACAAAAGGTACGCCAAGATGCTTTGCCAGAGTAAGACCACCTGATCCGGTAATCATTGGAGATACCTTGATCTGACCGAGCTTGTAGATAGCACGACCAAGCAGATCAGAAAGGGTTTCCTGAATATTGGCGAAGTGACGCTCGTAATCAGAAAACAGAACATCATTATTACTGTCCAGAACTGCGATTTTAACAGTTGTAGAACCGATGTCAATCCCCAGGGTATGTAATTCTGTCTGATTCATGATTTAACTACTCCTTATTACAATTAAAAAATTTGTCTGTGTTATTACCTATTAAATGTAGTTCGCAGAGAACTACAGTATCTTACATTATACGACAGAACCAACGAAAATACAAACAGAAGTTATGTATGGCATTGTAGAAAAAAGTGCCTGGAAGTGAACAAAAGATGTAAATTATGTGAAAAGAGAGTAAAGAGGTGGAATGGAATTGACAAAGTAAAAAGCAGACGATAAAATAACATACGTGGAAGGAGGTTTTGAATGAAGAACTGGTTAGATAAAATGGAGCGCAGGTTCGGGCGCTATGCAATTAGAAATCTTACGATGTATCTGCTTGCAGGTTATGCAATCGGATATCTTTTGAGTTTTACGATGCCACAGCTTCTTACCTATTTTACACTGGAACCGGCACTGATTTTGAAAGGGCAGGTGTGGCGACTTCTAAGCTGGGTGATCATCCCGCCGAATGACAATATTATTTTTGTTATCTTTATGATGCTGTTATACTATTCCCTTGGTAATACGCTGGAAAGCTACTGGGGGGCATTTCGTTACAATGTTTACATTTTCTCAGGAATATTATTTACAGTTATTGGAGCTTTTATTGTGAATGGACTGATCGGAGGCATTACCGGATTTGGAAGCCTTTACAGTACTTACTATATCAATATGTCCATTTTCCTTGCATGTGCATCCATCATGCCGGATTATCAGCTTTTGCTTTACGGCATTATCCCAATCAAGATGAAGTGGCTTGCAGTTCTGGATGTGGTTCTGCTTGCGGTAGACGCAGTGCAGGGCGGTCTGATCATACGGATCGTGATCATCGCATCGCTTTTGAACTTTATTATTTTCTTTTTCTGCAACCGGAATCTGCGTGGACACAGTCCGAAACAGGCTGCCCGCAGAAAGAAATTCCAGAAGCAGATAAGCCGTCCGCAGAATCAGTATGCAGGCGGTGCAAAGCACAGATGTGCAGTGTGCGGTCGTACGGAACTTGACAATCCGACACTGGAGTTCCGTTATTGTTCAAAGTGTAACGGGAATTATGAATATTGCCAGGACCATCTTTTCACACACGAACATGTGAAGTAGAGTTCTAACATAGAATCAAATTGAATAATAAGAGGAGGAAACAATGAAAAAAACCAAGATTGTTTGTACAATGGGACCAAACACCAACGACAGAGAAATGATGAGAAAGCTGATCCAGAATGGAATGAATGTGGCACGTTTCAATTTCTCACATGGTGATCATGAAGAACAGAAGTTCAGAATGGATATGCTCAAAGAGCTTCGTGAAGAGGAACATACAAACACTGCAATCCTTCTGGATACAAAGGGACCGGAAATTCGTACAGGAATCCTGAAAGATGGAAAGAAGATTACTTTAAAAGAAGGAGAAACCTTCACTCTGACAACAGAAGATATCGTAGGAGATAATAAGAGAGTATCTATCACATATAAGGGACTGGTACAGGATATTTATAAAGGCTGTACCATTCTGATCGACGATGGCCTGATCGGACTTCGTGTAGAGAGCAAGACAGAGACAGAGATTGTCTGTTCTGTAGTAAATGGTGGAGAACTTGGCGAAAGAAAAGGTGTTAACGTACCGAACGTAGCCATTCGTCTTCCGGCTATTACAGAAAAAGATAAGGATGATATCCGTTTCGGTGTAGAGCAGGATATTGACTTTATCGCAGCATCATTTGTAAGAAATGCAGAGTGTGTACTTGAGATCAAGGCATACTTAAAAGAACTCGGCGCTCCGTATATTCCAATCATTGCAAAGGTAGAGAACGCAGAAGGTATTGAGAATATTGATGAGATTATCCGTGCGGCTGATGGTATCATGGTGGCACGTGGAGATCTTGGTGTAGAGATCCCGGCAGAGGAAGTGCCGCATCTCCAGAAAATGATCATCCAGAAATGTAATGACAACTTTAAGACTGTTATTACTGCAACACAGATGCTGGATTCTATGATGCGTAATCCGCGTCCGACAAGAGCAGAAGTGACGGATGTTGCCAATGCGGTATACGACGGAACAGATGCAGTTATGCTTTCCGGAGAGACAGCACAGGGGAAATACCCTCTGGAAGCACTCCAGATGATGGTTCAAATTGTAGAGACGACAGAGGAACATCTGGACTATGATTCCATTCTTGTTAAAGCCGGAGATCATCTGAAGTCAGGTGTGTCCAGTGCAATCGGATATGCTTCTGTACTTGCGGCAGCGAACCTGAATGCAAGATGCATCATCACTCCATCTGTATCCGGTGCAACAACAAGGGTTGTATCCAACCTTCGTCCGAGACAGGAAATCCTTGGAATTACACCGAACGAACGTACCCTTCGCCGGATGTCGATCTACTGGGGCGTAAGAGGATTGAAGTCTCTGGAATTCCATACAACAGATGATATCTGCAGTGGGGCAATTGATCTTGCACAGGCAAAGAAATGCGTGGACAGTGGAGATATTGTTGTCCTGACAGCTGGTATTCCTTCACCGAGCGTACAGCGTGAAAAGGGTTCTGTAAGTAATATGATGCGTATTGCAACCATCGACTAGACGAAAGAGAGATGAACAGAATGAAAAAAGAACCATTCGTAACAAAGACACAGTTAGATGAAATCGTAAAAGAATATCCGACTCCGTTTCATCTTTATGATGAAAAAGGGATTCGTGAAAATGTAAAAGCACTCAAAGAAGCCTTTGCATGGAACAAAGGATATAAAGAATATTTTGCAGTAAAGGCAACTCCAAACCCATATATCCTCAATATTTTAAAAGAATATGGATGCGGATGTGACTGCTCTTCCTATACAGAGCTTTTAATGTCTGAGTCTGTCGGACAGGTTGGAGAAAATATTATGTTTTCTTCCAATGATACACCGGCAGAGGAATTTGCACTTGCTGATAAGCTCGGCGCGATCATCAACCTGGACGATATCACACACATTGATTTTCTGGAAAAGACGATCGGAAAGATTCCGGAGACAATCAGCTGCCGTTATAATCCGGGTGGACTTTTCAAAATTTCCAACAGCATTATGGATAATCCGGGAGATGCCAAATACGGTATGACAACTGAACAGATTTTTGAGGCATTCAAGATCCTGAAGTCCAAAGGCGCAAAAGAGTTCGGTATCCATGCATTCCTTGCAAGTAATACTGTAACTAATGAATATTATCCGACACTTGCACGTACTTTGTTTGAAGTAGCAGTTAAGCTTCAGAAAGAGACCGGTGTACATATCAAGTTCATCAACCTTTCCGGTGGTGTGGGAATTCCTTACAAACCGGATCAGGAACCGAACGATATCAAGGTGATCGGTGAAGGTGTAAGAAAAGTGTACGAAGAGGTTCTTGTTCCGGCTGGAATGGGCGATGTGGCGATTTACACAGAACTTGGCCGTTTTATGCTTGGACCTTATGGATGCCTTGTGACAAAAGCAATCCATGAAAAGCATACGCACAAAGAGTACATCGGTGTAGATGCATGTGCCGCAAACCTGATGCGTCCGGCTATGTATGGTGCCTACCATCACATCACTGTCATGGGAAAAGAAAATGAACCATGCGATCATACTTACGATGTGACTGGTTCTCTGTGCGAGAATAATGATAAATTTGCAATCGACCGTCAGCTTCCGAAGATTGACATGGGAGATCTGCTTGTGATCCATGATACCGGAGCACATGGATTCTCTATGGGATATAATTACAATGGACGTCTTCGTTCCGCAGAAGTTCTTCTGAAAGAGGACGGAGGTACACAGCTGATCCGCAGAGCAGAGACGCCGATGGATTACTTTGCAACTTTCGACTGCTTCCCGGTTTATGAGGAACTTAAGAAGAATACGGAAGAAGCGGATAAGCTTGGAAAATAATTTCAAATAGTTTATTTTGAAAAAATACTTGCGAACCGAAGATAAGTATGATATGATTATTTTCGGTTCGTGATTAAAAAACATGAATTTTATGCCGGCATGTCGGAATGGCAGACGAGGCAGACTCAAAATCTGTTGCGGGTGACCGCGTGCGGGTTCAAGTCCCGCTGCCGGCAGTTGATAATTAACTGGAATTGAATAAAAGATATGAGAAGTACATTGCGATGATTCGTGATGTATTTTTTCGTATATACACAATTGTTGTGGCACATTTCGTGTATCTGTAATTTTGATGAGGATCTTTTTTACCCCTTCATGTATTGAAAATATCAAAAAAAAATGTCATAATGAGATGTTGTATATTTGAACGAATAGATAGAAAAGATAGAAGTAAGTGATGAGACTTACAGAGAGGCAGTTGATTATGAGCAAAATCGTATTGATAGACGGACACAGTATTCTGAACAGGGCGTTTTTCGGACTTCCGGATCTGACAAATGCGGAAGGACTCCATACGAATGCAATATATGGATTTTTAAATATTATGTTCAAGATTCTGGAGGAGGAAAAGCCGGAGTATCTGACCGTTGCATTTGATGTGCATGCGCCGACTTTCCGCCATAAGATGTTTGAGGCGTATAAGGGGACGAGAAAGCCGATGGCAGAAGAACTCAGACAGCAGGTACCGTTGATGAAGGAAGTTCTGCATGCTATGGGAATCCGGACGATCGAGCAGGAAGGGCTGGAGGCAGATGACCTTCTTGGAACGCTGTCCAAAAGATGCGAGCGAATGGGGATGGAAGTGGTCATTATTTCCGGAGACAGAGATCTTCTCCAGCTTGCTACAGACCATGTTGAGATCCGGATTCCGAAGACAAAACGGACCGGAACTGAGATCGAGAATTATTATGCAGTGGACGTAAAAGAAAAATACCAGGTGACACCGACAGAATTTATCGATGTGAAAGCATTGATGGGAGATACTTCAGATAATATCCCAGGGGTGCCAGGAGTCGGAGAAAAGACGGCGACCAAGATTATTGTAGAATACGGATCTATTGAAAATGCCTACAAGCATGCATCCGAACTGAAGCCGCCGAGAGCATCGAAAAATCTGGTGGAATACTGGGATCAGGCACAAATGAGTAAGGTGCTGGCGACAATCGATGTAGACGCGGATTTTGCTTATGAACTGGAAGAGGCGAAGCTTGGAAATCTTTATACAGAGGAAGCTTATGTCTATTTCCAGAGACTGCAGTTCAAGAATCTGCTGAATCGTTTTGATGTGCAGAGTGAGAATTCGATTGAAGATGCATTTGTGATCGCTGTGGGAAAAGAAGAAATTCAGAAAATCTTTGCGGAGGCAGAAAAAGCGCAGACGGTGGGAGCCGTTCTTTACAAAGACACCAGAAATGTACTTCCGCTGTTTGCAGGAAATGCTGAGATAGGTGGAATTGGAATTTCGTTTGGAAAAGAGAAGATCTACTGTATTCCGGCAGGAAATGGATACAGCATGGAGGAACTTCTGGAGGCACTTGTACATGTGGCAAAGCATGCCGGACGGTTTGTGGTGTTTGATCTGAAGTCATCCCTGCCTTATCTGAAAGGATTAGAAGGAGCAGCAAAGGAGAAGTGCTTTGACAGTATTGTAGCAGCTTACCTCCTGAATCCGTTGAAAAATGATTATGGATTTGAAGATGTGGCACAGGAGCATCTTGGATTGATGATCGATCCGAAGACAGAACTGGAAAAAATGGTCTGTTATGAAGCCTATGCTGCATTTGCGTCATCGGCAGTTTTGGAAGAAAAGCTGAAAAAAGAGGAAATGTGGAAGCTTTTTACAGAAATAGAGATGCCGCTTGTATTTACTCTGTTCCACATGGAGCAGAATGGGGTGCGTGTAGAAGCAGAAGAACTGAAAAGCTATGGAGAACAGCTTGGCGGAAAAATCGTACAGCTGGAAAAGGAAATTTATGAGCTTGCCGGGGAAGAATTTAATATCAATTCACCAAAGCAGCTGGGCGTGGTCCTTTTTGAACATCTGTCCCTCCCAAATGGAAAGAAGACGAAAACAGGATATTCGACGGCAGCAGACGTACTGGATAAGCTGGCACCGGATTATCCGATCGTGGCAAAAATCCTGGAATATCGTCAGCTTGCCAAGCTGAAATCGACTTATGCAGATGGACTTGCCGTGTTTATTCATGAAGATGATCACCGGATCCATGGAAAATTCAACCAGACAGTCACAGCGACCGGACGTATCAGCAGTACAGAGCCAAACCTGCAGAATATCCCGGCGAGGGTAGAACTTGGACGGCTGATCCGTAAAGTATTTGTGCCGGAAGAGGGATATGTGTTTGTAGATGCTGATTATTCGCAGATAGAACTGCGTGTGCTGGCACATTGCTCCGGAGATGCAGCACTGATCGAAGCATACCGGGAGGCAAAGGACATTCACCGGATCACAGCTTCTCAGGTGTTTCATACTCCGTTTGATGAAGTGACCGATCTGCAGAGGCGAAATGCAAAAGCAGTCAACTTTGGTATTGTCTATGGGATCAGTTCTTTTGGACTGAGCCAGGATTTAAGTATTACGAGAAAAGAAGCGGCCGAATATATTGACCGTTATTTTGAAACCTATCCGGGCATCAAGAAATTTCTGGATGATGCAGTTGCTCATGCAAAAGAACAGGGATATGTTGTGACCTTATTTGGCAGAAGAAGACCGGTTCCGGAGCTGTCTTCCAGCAATTTTATGCAGAGACAATTCGGGGAACGTGTGGCAATGAATTCTCCGATCCAGGGAACGGCTGCAGATATCATGAAAATCGCAATGATCGCTGTGGACAAAGAGCTTCGCATGAGAAACATGAAATCCAGGCTGGTTCTGCAGGTACACGACGAACTTCTGATCGAGACATGGAAGGAAGAGGAAGAGGAAGTGCGGGAGATCCTGAAAGAAGGCATGATGCATGCGGCAGATCTTTCCGTTCCGCTTGAAATTGACATGCATAGTGGAAAAAACTGGTATGAGGCAAAATAGAAGGAAACAGATATGAGAAAAATAGGAATAACAGGAGGCATTGGTTCCGGGAAGAGCAAAGTACTCGACTTTTTAAGTGTAGTGCGCGGTGCGGTGATCTGCCAGTCAGATCTGGTGGCACATCAGGTACAGCTTCCGGGAGAAAAATGTTATCAGAAGGTCGTGGAGACGTTTGGGAAAGAAATTTTAAATCCTGATGGAACGATTGATCGGAAAATTCTTGGCAGAATTGTGTTTGATCAGCCAGAGAAACTGCAAAAGCTTAATGCGATCGTGCATCCGGCGGTCAATGAAAAGATCCGGGAGGAAATGCAGAAGGCACAGGAAGAGGGAAAAGAGCTTTTTATTCTGGAAGCCGCACTCCTTACGGAACCGGTATATCGTGAGATGTTGGATGAGATCTGGTATATTCATGTGCCACAGGAGATCCGGATGGAGCGACTGAGAAGTTCACGCGGATATTCAGATGAAAAAATGTATGCGGTGTTTGCAAATCAGCCGTCGGAAGAGACATTTACAGCGGTTTCGGATCTTGTGATCGAAAACGGCGGAACCTTTGAAGAAACGGAAAAACAGATAGACTTGGCACTGGGAAGAGGCTAAGAACAGGGAGAAGAAACAAGATGAGATTATGCAGCATTGCCAGTGGCAGCAGCGGAAACTGTATTTATGTGGGGAGCGATCGAACGCATCTGCTTGTAGATACAGGAATCAGCAAAAAACGAATTGAGGAAGGCTTAAAGGAACTTGAAATAAAAGGGAAAGAGCTGGATGGAATCCTGATCACCCATGAACATGCAGATCATATTCAGGGACTTGGTGTATTCAGCAGAAAATATGAGATCCCGATCTATGGAACACCGGGAACGATTCGGGGAATCCGTGATTATAAAAATCTCGGGAAAATGCCGGAAGGACTTTACCATGAAATCCAGGTAGACAAAGAATTTAAGCTGGGTGATATTGACGTGCATCCATTTGCTATTTCCCATGATGCAAATGAACCGAGCGGCTACCGCTTTGAGCAGGATGGAAAGAAGATCGCGGTAGCAACGGATCTTGGAAAATACGATGAATATACGGTAGAGAACCTGAAGGATTTAAATGCGGTTCTTCTGGAATCTAACCATGATATACATATGCTGGAAGTCGGTCCTTATCCGTATTACCTGAAGCAGAGAGTTCTTGGGGACAGAGGACATTTATCAAATGAATTGTCAGGACGGCTTCTTTGTGATATACTACACAATAACTTGCGGAGTGTATTGCTGGGGCATTTGAGCAAGGAGAATAATTACGAAGAACTTGCATATGAGACTGTCAAGCTGGAGGTCACTTTGGGGCAGAACCCGTATAAGGGGGATGATATACCGATCGCAGTTGCAAAAAGGGATCAGGTGTCTGCAGTGATCGAGGTTTAGAAAAAGAAAGTATGCAGAATTAGATTCAGGAGGACAGGCAGAATGAAGAAATGCATTATTACAGTAGTCGGTAAAGATTCGGTCGGAATTATTGCGAAAGTATGTACATACCTGGCAGAGACCAATATCAATATTTTAAATATTTCCCAGACGATCGTGGATGGGTATTTTAATATGATGGCGGTTGCAGATGTGGAAAATTCAAAAAAAGAACTGGATATCGTAGCGGTAGAACTTCGTGATATCGGCTTACAGATCGGTGTCAATATTCATTGTCAGAGAGAAGAGATTTTTGAAAAAATGCACAGAGTGTAAGGAGAACTGCTATGATTAATTTTTACGAAGTAGTAGAAACAAACCAGATGATCGAAGAAGAAAATCTGGATGTAAGAACAATCACATTGGGTATCAGTCTGATGGACTGTATTGACTCAGATCTGGACAGACTGAATGAAAAGATATATAAAAAAATCACAACACTTGCAAAGGATCTTGTATCGACAGGAGAGAAGATCGAAAGTGAATTTGGAATTCCGATCGTTAATAAGCGGATTTCCATTACACCGGTTGCACTTGTTGGCGGTTCAGCCTGCAAAAAACCAGAGGATTTTGTGACGATCGCAGAGACACTGGATAAAGCAGCAAAGGAAGTCGGTGTAAACTTTATCGGGGGATACTCTGCAATCGTATCCAAGGGAATGACAAAGAGCGATGAACTCCTGATCCGTTCCATTCCGATGGCAATGGCAAAGACAGAGCGTGTGTGCAGTTCGGTCAATGTAGGTTCGACAAAGACTGGTATTGATATGGATGCAGTCCGTCTTTGCGGCGAGATTGTAAAAGAGACAGCAGAGGCGACAAAGAACAAGGATTCGATTGGCTGTGCAAAATTTGTAGTTTTATGTAATGCACCGGATGATAACCCGTTTATGGCAGGGGCCTTTTTAGGTGTTACCGAAGGAGATGCCGTGATCAATGTCGGTGTCAGCGGACCTGGTGTTGTAAAAAGAGCGATTGAAAAATGTCGTGGCGAGGGCTTTCAGGAACTTTGTGATACGATCAAGAAGACCGCATTTAAGGTGACAAGGGTTGGTCAGCTTGTAGCCGGAGAAGCTTCCAAAAGGCTTGGTATTCCGTTCGGAATCATTGACCTGTCACTTGCACCGACACCGGCTGTTGGCGATTCAGTAGCGGAGATTCTGGAAGAAATCGGACTTGAGAGAGTTGGCGCACCAGGAACAACAGCAGCACTTGCTATGCTGAACGATCAGGTGAAAAAAGGTGGCGTTATGGCGTCTTCCTATGTAGGAGGTTTAAGCGGAGCTTTTATTCCGGTCAGTGAGGATAAAGGAATGATCGATGCAGTCAATGCCGGATCTCTTTGTATAGAAAAGCTGGAGGCGATGACTTGTGTCTGCTCGGTAGGACTTGATATGATCGCTATTCCGGGTAAGACGAAAGCTACTACGATTTCTGGGATCATTGCGGATGAGATGGCGATCGGAATGGTCAATCAGAAGACAACGGCGGTTCGTGTGATACCTGTAGTTGGAAAGGATGTTGGAGATATGGCAGAGTTTGGTGGTCTTTTGGGATATGCGCCGATCATGCCGGTCAATGAATTTGACTGCAGTGCATTTGTGAATCGAAAGGGAAGAATTCCTGCACCGATACATAGTTTTAAAAATTAGAAAGAGGTAAAGAGAGCATGGGGAAAGTTGCGATTGTAACAGATAGTAACAGTGGAATTACACAGGCAGAAGGAAAGAAAATGGGAATTTACGTACTTCCGATGCCATTCTATATCAATGAGGAGTTGTTTTACGAGGATATCACACTCACGCAGGAGGAGTTTTATGAAAAACTGGCAGGAGATGCAGATATTAAGACTTCCCAACCGGCTCCCGGAGATGTAATGGATATGTGGGACAAGGCGCTGGAGGAATATGATGAGGTTGTACATATTCCGATGTCAGCCGGTCTTAGCAGTTCATGTGAGACTGCAATCATGCTTTCCCAGGACTATGATGGAAAAGTACAGGTCGTAAATAATCACCGGATTTCTGTTACGCAGCGAAGATCGGTGGAAGAGGCGAAAAAGCTTGCAGATGCTGGAAAGAGCGCGGCAGAAATTAAAGAACTGTTAGAAGCGATCCAGTGGGACAGTGATATCTATATTACAGTAGATACTTTAAAATACCTGAAGAAAGGCGGCAGACTTACACCGGCAGCTGCAGCGATTGGAACGGTTCTGAACCTGAAGCCAGTTCTCCGTCTTAAAGGAGAAAAGCTGGATGCGTTTGCGAAGTCAAGAGGATGGAAGAGTGCAAAGAAGACGATGATCAAGACAATTAATGAGATTCGTACTTCAGAATTCGGAGATTGTGATGGGAAAAAAGATCTGTATCTGGATGCAGCTTACACAGGAGACCGCAAGGAGGCACAGGAATGGCTGGATGAGCTTCATGAAGCATTTCCGGAGTTTGAAATCCGGATGGATCCACTGTCGTTGAGTGTGGCATGCCATATCGGACCTGGAGCCAGGGCGGTGACTCTTACCAAAATTCTTCATGTGAACTAAATGAGAAAGAGACTTTTTGCACAAACATGCGTAGTAGTGGTGTGCAAAAAGTCTCTTTTTTGACAAAGGGGAAGGGTTAAATAATTTGCAACTGCTTCTGGTATTCATTTGTAAAAGGTGTGCCAAATTTCTCGGTAATTATGGATTCATACAGGTCTGATGCGAAAATGTCCAGGTTCAGGAGGACCTGGGTGGCGGAGGTGAGATTTCTGGCATCTGCAAGCTTTGTGATCAGAGGGATGGTGGCATACTCTTTGATCTCTTTAAGGATTTGAGTATCTTTTTTTTGAAAACCGAGTACGCGGGCATAAAGGGCGGATGTGGATGACCGCTCTTTTTTTGCTTTGCCGGAAATGTTGCCGGAATCTTCTGCAAAACAGAAAGGAGGCTCATGTCGGAAGGTGTCCTTTTCTATGCCGAGCAGGATGTGCAGCAGGGTACGGCTGATCCGGGTGTAGGTAAGCTCTCTGGTTTTCAGAAGATCGCAGAAGGAACTCCAGGTAGCAAAATCATTTCTCTGATTGATGATCCGGTTGGCGAGGTCTTTGCTGACATCAAGGTAATCGGTCAGAGAGGAAGCACTCTCACAGAGCAGTCGATACTTTAGCAGGAGCGAAAAATCATCCTGGGTAACCGGAAGTGAGGACTGGTAATTCTTTCGCAGCAGATCTGAAGAAGCGGGCGGAAGTTGTCCTGCGACGGATGAAAAAGCATCTTCTGGTAAAGATGGATTCAGAATTCGGTTGCGGATCGCAGTTGCGGAACTGAAGGTTTCGCAGAGGGCAGTATCGTGGTAGCCGGATCCCTCGCGGGGAATCGCGAAAGGCTGGATCGGACTTTTGAAATACCGGAGCGCTTTTAAGTATTCAATCCCAAGGGTATTGTTTGGTGAGGACAGGATTTCGGCAAGGGACGGATCCTTTGTATAGACACTTAGGGCAGTCTGGCGTGCCTGCGGAAACGGTCGGCCTTTTCGCAGCTCATCCTGCAGGAGCTGCCGGTAGACTTCTGGCTCTTCGGAAAGAATCCGGGCAAGCCGATTGAGTTTTTTGATATCGCCACACTCACTGCCAAAACAGAGATAGGAAATGCAGCCAAGACTGTTAAAAATAGAAACGGCACCTCTTGCAAACAACTCTGCACTGCCACAGGAAAAAAGGACCGGGAGCTCCAGAATGAGTGATGCACCGCCAAGAAGGGCAGCTTTTGCCCGCAAATGCTTTGGTGCGATAGCAGGGGCGCCACGCTGGACGAAGTCACCACTCATAAGGATAACTGCCGCATCTGCCCCTGTTTTTTGAAGTGCCTGGTCTATATGATACTGATGCCCGTTGTGGAACGGATTATATTCTGCGATGATACCGACGATTTTCATGCTTTTAACTAAAATCTCCTTTGTGTTGTTTGTGAAAAGATTATACTATAAAAAGAGTTTTTGTGCAAAAAACATTGTACTGGAAAATATTACGTGAAAAAAATAACATTACTTGTATACAATGTGTACAAGGAGTATAATTAAGAATAGAGTGTGAGTTCTAATAAAGAAAATTCTAGTACCAGAAGGGAGAAACATCAATGAATGTATTAGTAATCAACTGCGGAAGTTCATCACTGAAGTTCCAGCTCATCAACTCAGAATCGGAGGCGGTTCTCGCAAAAGGTCTTTGCGAAAGAATCGGTATTGACGGAAGACTTACCTATCAGCCGGCAGGTGGAGAGAAGAATGTATCTGAAAAGGCTATGCCTACACATACAGAAGCAATCCAGTTCGTAATCGACGCGCTGACAGATGCAGATACAGGTGTTGTTAAGAGCCTTGACGAAATCGGAGCAGTCGGACATCGTGTTGTTCACGGCGGAGAAAAGTTTGCAAAATCTGTAGTTGTAACACCGGAAGTAAAAGCTGCGATCGCAGAGTGCAATGACCTTGCACCACTTCACAACCCGGCAAACTTAATCGGAATCGAAGCTTGTGAAAGCCTGATGCCGGGCACACCACAGGTTGTTGTATTTGATACTGCTTTTCATCAGACAATGCCTGAGAAAGCTTATATGTATGGAATTCCATATGAATATTATGAAAAATACAAAGTAAGACGTTACGGATTCCACGGAACAAGCCACAGCTTCGTATCTAAGAGAGTAGCTGAGATTGTTGGAAAACCATACAACGCAACAAAGACGATCGTATGCCATCTTGGTAATGGAGCATCTGTTTCAGCAGTGCTTAACGGAGAATCAGTAGATACCTCTATGGGACTTACTCCGTTGGAAGGTCTTGTAATGGGAACACGTTCCGGAGATATTGATCCGGCGATCATGGAATTCATTGCTAAGAAAGAAAACCTTGACATTGCAGGAATTATGAATGTCCTGAACAAGAAATCAGGTGTGGAAGGTGTATCCGGTGTATCCAGCGACTTCCGTGATCTTGAGGCAGCAGCAAAAGCAGGCAACAAGCGTGCAGAACTTGCAATCGACGTATTTGCATACAGAGTAGCAAAATATGTTGGTGCTTACACAGCAGCAATGAACGGTGTTGATAATATCGTATTTACAGCAGGTATCGGTGAGAACTGTGCACTTGTAAGAACAAAAGTCTGCAGCTATCTTGGATATCTTGGAATTACAATCGATGAAGAAGCAAATGGAAAACGTGGAGAAGAGATCGTAATCTCTACACCAGATTCCAAAGTGAAAGTTCTTGTAGTTCCGACAAACGAAGAACTTGCAATTGCAAGAGAGACAGTTGCACTTGTATAACAGAAGAAATTAGAAAAAACCTTAAAATCTGTAAATCATCCTTGACAAAAAGAATTTACATGGTATAATAGTTTAGGTGTGAACAGGAGAAAGAATTATGTTAATTGACCTGTCCGAAGTCTTATCTGAACCGCATAAGTCCATTGACGAAGTGGTCGGCACTGAGATGAAAGAAGTGAAGGTGAACGGAAGCAGATTTCCGGTAAGCCGGACACAGCCTGTGCATATTCATGTCGAGTATGCCGGCGAAAAAAAACTTCATATCAGTTGTGAGACAAGTCTTACGGTAATCATTCCGTGTGACAGATGTCTTACAGATGTACCGACAGATTTCACGCTTTCCTTTGAAAAGCAGGTGAATACAGCTCTGGCAGACGGAGAAGATGATGGCGAATCCGATGAAGCGAATTACATTGACGGATATCATCTTGATGTGGAGCAGTTGCTCTATAACGAGATTTTAGTAGGGTGGCCGATGAAAGTTCTATGTAGCGAAGACTGTAAAGGGATTTGCAGTGTATGTGGTCAGAACTTGAATGAGGGAAGCTGCGACTGCGAAGACACCAGTCTTGACCCTAGAATGTCAGTTATCCGCGATCTTTACAAGAATTTTAAGGAGGTGTAACCTATGTCAATTTGTCCAAAGAATAAATCTTCTAAAGCAAGAAGAGACAAGAGAAGAGCAAACTGGAAAATGAGCGCACCGAATCTGGTGAAATGCAGCAAATGTGGAGAACTTATGATGCCACACAGAGTTTGCAAAGCTTGTGGATCTTACAACAAGAGAGAAATCGTTACTGTAGAAAACTAATTAAAAAAGGCTATAGTACAGGAGTTAGGCGTATTGCTTAACTCCTTTTCTTTTTAATTTAACCCAATTTTAACCCAATTGAGATTGCAAAATAATTGAATAGAGCTGTGTATAAGATTGAGTTTTAGGGATAAATGGAATTATAAGATATTTGACACAAGCATATTGAAGAGAAGTATGTTTATTTGAGATATTTTATATCTCCATACACCAAATAATATAGGCATATCGGTCAGGTTTAAGAGTACCCCCCGGTATGCCTATTTTTTTACGCTTTATACAACTGCTGCCAGTTATTTTTTCTTAATTGATCTGCCAACCAAATAATCTATGGACACATCATAATAATCTGCAAGCTTAATAAATACCTCTATCGGGATATTTATTTTACCAAGCTCATATTTTGAATATGTTGTTTGCTTGATATTCAGATATTCAGCTAATTCTATTTGTTTTTTATCATTATCTTCTCGAAGATTACGAATGTTCTCAAATAGCATATCCGTGTCCCTTTCAGTCATTTGTACCAATTATATAAAAGTCTTTCCGCGACTATTGAAAAATAGTCGTATTACGACTATAATTAAAAATATTAAAGGAGGAAGAGGAGAGCCTGAAAAAGGCAGAAAGTGTAATTGAATAGGATATTCAATTATAAGGAGCGATATTACGCATATCGATAAAACCCTATAAACTACTAGGTAATTAAAGAACCGCTAGGAAAACTATGAAAAATAAAGGTTCATAAAAATAGGTATAATTCCTAATATTGTTGTAAATAGCAAGGTTTTCACGATATGAAGCGCGATAACTTGTGTACCTTTTGGGTTATGCTTGGAAAGCCTGTAAAATAGGCGATTTAAGCGGTTTTATATGATTGATGACAAGATGTTCGGATAAGCATATAAAAAAGGCTTATTTGCTTGAATTTAGGGCGAATTTAGCGTTTCCTGGATGAGAGTATATAAGAGATAGGTTATCGGAGTAGAAAAAGTGTTTTTGATGATATGAAGTAATATAACTACAAGGATAATGAACGGAATGAGGGAGAGAAAAGGAAAATGGAAGATGCATATCAATATCACGAAGTAAATTCAGAACAGCCGGAACAATCACAGAACAATGATGAACCTCCGAAAAAGAAGAGTAAAATCAAAAAGATATTAACTATAGCGTACATAGTATTATCAGTTCTTGCTATTGGAGGAATGTCAAGTAATATATCTTCGCTGGAATCTGCTAATAACAAACTGGAAAATGAAAACACGGATTTGGAAATCCAAGTGGATTCTTTGAAGGAGTTAAAGGATAAAAATGCTGAATTAAAGAGTCAGTTGGCAGAGAAAGAAGATTTTGAATCTAAATACAATGACTTAAATTCTCAGATTGAAAATTATAAGGATCAGCAAGCCACAATCAATGATCAGAACAATAAGCTTACTGAATTGCATTCTCAGTATGATTCATTACAGGCTGACCGAGATAATTTGCAACAGCAAGTCGATGCTAAGAAAGCAGCTGAAGAACAGGCGGCACGTGAAGAACAGGAAAGACAGTTACAACAGCAACAGGCACAAAGCAATGAAGCAACCGTATACTGGACTTCTGGTGGAGAATGTTATCACTCTACACCGAACTGTGCAACATTGAAACGATCCACCAGTATTACAAGCGGACCAGTAAGTTCATGTGGTGGAAGAAGACCATGTAAAGTATGTCACTAAGAAAAGAAGGTTAAGAAATGATTGGCGCAATTGTATTTTTTGTTTTACTTTTTGGTTATTTTGGAATTGTAAAAGGTGAATCAGATTCTTTAAAAGTATTTTTAGCAATAATTGGTATTGTGGCTGTGGTTTGGTTAATTGGTTCTTTTTCTAATGATAATAACGGTATGACTGATGCTGATTATGAAAAAATCAGAATATACGAAGAAAATCACAAAGATGATTGGAAGGGATATAATGGAACAAGGCGTAATTCTATGGCAGAAGACGAAAAGTTGCGATCGGATGGAATAGATGCTGATGAATATAGAACACAGCATGGATATTAAAACATGAGAGAAAATGAGGGAGGAGTAGACATGGCTTTGATTAAATGTCCGGAGTGTGGAAAAGAGATTAGTGATGCAGCGGAAAGTTGTCCTAATTGTGGATATCCAATAAAAGGACAGCAACAAATAGGAGATTCCGATGGATTAGGGAAAGGTCAAGAGACAAAGAAACTAAAAACAGTGCTGTTTATTGTTGTAGGAATTATTTTAGTGGTTATTGTATGCGGTGGAAGTCTTTTATTTAAGAAAGGTGGACTGATCGATAAATTAACTGATAAAGAGGCTCCTAAATTTGAGAATGTTCCTACGGAATTAACTTTTAATGTTGATGATGATGTAAAATTTAATGATATAGTAAAAGAAAAAAATATCAAAGTGACTGATAATGTAGATACTGATATAGAGATAAAGATTGATAGTAGTCAGGTCAAATTGGATGTTCCAGGAAAATATTTAATTACATTAAGTGCAAGGGATAAAGCTAAAAATATTGGGAAAGTTGAAGTGCCAGTATATGTAAATGATTATGAAACACATAAAGAATATCTAGCTGCAATTACATTAGAAAAAAGTAAATTGGATAAAAGTTCATCTGGAAGTTATCAGTATGAAGGAATTACAGTACCTGATTCAGAAGTAAACAATATTGAAGCAGGAACAATGTATAGATCAATATCAAGACAATTAGAAGGTTTTTATTTATTCGGTAATATGATTTATAAGAATTGGAATACAGAAATAGCTTCTACAGTATTTGGAATTGATAAACCTGAAAGTTATGATGATATGAAACCATATGTTGATTCTGTATTTTCATATATAACACCAGATGCTACATTGCCACAAATATTAAGTTGGATTCAAGAATGTACAACTGTTTCTGGTGAGTTCGATTATGAAAAAGCTAATTTTTCATTTGAAATAACTGATTTGACAGCTACTGCGAAAGAAATGCATATTACAGAAAAAATGTTAGGATATGTATTGGCTGTAATTGATGAATATGGACCAGAAGAGAACTTTAAAGGGAATTCATATAGCTGTAAATTACAGGTTAAAGGTGATGCTGCGAAAGAAGAAAAAAATATACTTACATATGATGATTTTAATGCAACCTTAGATGGAGTATCATCACCGGTGTCTTCTGAAAACATGAAAGAAAGTCTTGATGGTTTGGGTGAAGGTTCTTGCAGGTGGGCGTTTTTTGATAAAAATGTTGACGAATATAAAGAGGGAATTATAAGTACAAGCCGAGGTGTTAGAATTGGTATGGATTATAATTCAGTTATATACGAATATGGAAAGGGAATGGAGGGGGACGTAAATTTTTCTGATTCAGATACAATTATACATATGTTGAATGACACGTATGTAAATTCTCAAGATGATTCAATTAAATATTATAAAAATCAGGCAAAAAAGTATACAGCATATAAAACACAAGATGGATTGTATGAGATGATATTTATATTTGATGAAAATAATAAAGTTAGTTGGATTTTATATGATAATTTACCAAATTATAGCTAAAGATGAGGGAGGAAGAAATTATGGCACTAATTAAATGTCCGAATTGTGGAGAACAGATCAGTGATAAAGCTACTGTGTGCCCTAAGTGTGGGAAAACAATAGATAGTAAGAGTCAAAAGAAAACAAAGAAAGAGATAGTAAATTTAGGAATTGTCATAGCTTTTGTTGCTGGAATTCTCGTTGGTGGAATGTCTCATGCATTATTGTTTAATTCTGGAAAAAGTGATGATAAAGTTATTCAAACAGAGCAGAAAGAATCTGTAAAAACAAGTGATAAAGAATTATCAAAAGATACAACGGTTGAGTCTAACAACAATGAAAATAAAAGTGATACGATCAAAGAAGTCGCAATAAATGAGCCTATGAATATTACTCATGAATATGGAAATTATATTTTAACGGTTGATGCAGTGAGACGTTGTGATTGGTTAAATCGTTTTGGTGAAGACGAGCAACCTGGGAAGGTAGCAATATTATTGGAAATGGATATACAAAACCAAACTTATGATGATCCATATAATGATTTTATGTTTATTGATAGTCAAATTATAGTTTTGGATGAAAATAATTATTCAATTCAAAGCTGGGGAACAGGATATGATGATGGTGAATATCATACAAGTCCTAAAATCCCAGTTGGAACTAATGGAAAGTTAGTTATACCATATATTGTTGATGATACATGTAATATGGTGACCATAACATTTAATAATCAATATAAAATAGTTGCACAGATAACTGGTTAAGGGGGAATAAGAGTATGGCTTTAATAACTTGTCCGGGATGCGGAAATAAGGTTTCTGATAAAGCTATGTACTGTCCAAAATGCGGAAGAAAAATAAATATTAGTGGAAAAGTTTGCATGGAATGTGGTACTGTTTTGATGGAGAATGAAAAGGAATGTCATAATTGTGGTTGCCCGGTTGAACGAGATAAAAATAATGTACCTACATTTAATACATATGAGGTAAATAAAAACTTAGAAGTAAAAACCGCAATGAATAGACAAAAAGCGAGTAAAATTACAAAAATATTATGTATAATTTTTATATGTATTGGTATCATCTTTCTTTCTATGGGATTTTATAAAAAGAACAGTTATTCAAACCCCGATTCAGATAGTAATTATTCTTATAATACAAAATATACTAATTCATATGTTGGTGGAGATGCTTATAATTATATCATTAACGGTACATATTTTACGGGATATGTTGTTCTTGGAATGGGGGCACTTATAATTGCGGCAATTACAGGTGTGGCGTCATTAAAATGGTTAATAGAAGAAAATGAAATAAATAGAATTGAAAAAGAGGATGAAAGGAAGCAAGATACAGTGAAGTTGCCTGATTCCAATATCAGTACCCACCAATCCGGGGGTAACTGATCTGGCACAGTTTTTAAGTACCCCAGTGCTGCGGATCATTGGCTTTAAAATTTAACCGAGTGTGTAGATGAACTTGCATATACCATTCTGATTCGGCAATACGCCCTTTCAGGTTTTAACTACCCCGTACCATGTATCACTTGTCAGACAGAAGAAACAAACGTATATCTTTAGAAAGAATCGCACAAAATCCGAGCAGAAAACAATAAAAAGGAGATTCCCTATCAACTGGAAACCGCTGTATATTTCAAACAAAAATACCCCGATATACTTAAATTTAACCGTTGCTATAGACCAGTTATCAGGGCATGAAAATAGGACTAGGAGAAATCCCAGTCCTTATTTTTTACGCTTTACTTGATTAAAGTATCGGCTCTGTACATCATATCATCATCAAAGTTCGTTGCCGGATTGTAAATCAGTACCGTTTCCACTCTGTCACCTTGCTTCAGATCGGCATCATACTTGGGATTTAAATAATCAGGCTCTTCTCGATGGCACAAGAATCTTTGCTTCATACCAAACCTGTAAGGGAGATATATGGATTATTACAGAAGCAGACAGATCAGCAACAACGGTATTATTTCCGGATGAATACTAAAGGAGAGAGAAAGAAAATGTATGTACTCAAAAATGGAAAGAATTTTTATATCAGAATAGAAAATGGAAGTGTAATTAAGACACCAAAGTTTGTAGAAGCTACCAAATTCAGAAACACAGAAATCGCTCAGACAGTAATAGATTTGAAACCAGGGCAATTACATTCTTATCGAGTGTGTGATGTATACAATAAGATTGTTTACCCAAAGGGAAGAACAAGAGTCATCTATACTCCAAGGGAAAGAAAAATGATCTATCACAAAGCAGAAGGCAGATGTCAGTTATGTGGATGTAAGATTACATATGATGAAATGTCATTAGATCATATCGTACCGCTTGCGATGGGAGGAGAAGACAGCCTTGAAAATTTACAGGCAACTTGTGAACCTTGCAATAGTCATAAAAAAGCATTGCTGCCGGAAGCTTACTTTGATAAGGTAAATCGGACTTTTGTATTCCAGATGAATAAGAAGTATTCACATAATCTGTTGTGGAAGTTATCTAAGCTGTTCATAGGAAGATTGGAAAAACAGGCGTAGAAGTGAAAGCACTGACAGGAGAAATCTTGTTGGTGCTTTATGATAACATTTGAAGCTAAGAGAAAGGAGTGTTATAATATACAAAACTGTATATTTAGTGGGAGAAATGTTCATGGTTAATTATAATAAATTATTGAAAAAACTTGAAGAAAAGGGTATCAATTCATATGTTATAAGAAAAAAAGGGTTGATTCCACAAAGTACACTTACAAAATTTAAAATGTGTTCTGGGACACCTGAAGAAATAAAAAAGAAACTTGAAGATTATAAGAATGATCCGAAACATAATGGAAAAGAATTTATGTATGATGTAAGTACCAAAACGATTGAGGACTTATGTCAGTTGCTTCAATGTCAGCCACAGGATATTATGGATTGGGAAGTGGAATTAGATCCTGAATTATCGTATGAGAGGAAACTTTGCGAGGAATAAGCGAAATTTAGCAAAATCAAAAAATCGAGGTCGAAAATCCCCCGTAAAATAAGGGTTTCTGAGACTTAATTTCCCGATGAAACCGGGGTTTCATTTCAAACAGGAAGAAGTGAAAATATATGGATAATCGAATACATGATATTGTATTAAAATTTTCACAGCAAGTAAAAAAGCTCTTAGGGCAGAAATTAGACAAAGTTATTTTATATGGTTCGTATGCTCGTGGAGATTATAATGAGCATTCGGATATAGATATTATGATTCTTACAACTCTGACAGATGAAGAGATTGAAAAAACAGAGCCGATGTTATTTGATTTAGCTTTTGATTTTCAAATGGATTACGGTGTAGATATAAGCGTAGTAGTGAAAAATAAAGACCAATTTGAATATTGGTTGGGAGCATTACCGTTCTATAATAATGTTAAGAAAGAGGGCATCGTGCTATAAATGGATGAAGGGTTACCACTAAATCCTATTTTATAATTGATATTGACGTACAGAATATTGTACGTTATAATATAAGTACAGAAAACTGTACGGAGGTGAAATCTATGTTAGCGGTTAATTATACAAATTTAAGAGATAATATGAAAAGCTATATGGATCAGGTAACAGATGATTATGAAACAATGATTGTTACTCGTAAGAACAATAAAAATGTTGTTATGATGTCAGAAGAAGCTTATAATAATTTGATGGAAAATGTTTATGTTATGGGAAATAAGGCTAATTATGACTGGTTAATGGAGTCTAAGGCACAGTTAGAAAAAGGAAATTTTGCTTCTCATACGTTATCTGAGGTAGTTGATGATGAATAAGGTGTTTACTGATAATGGCTGGGAAGATTACACTTATTGGCAGACAGAAGATAAAAAGACTTTAAAAAAAATCAATAATCTTATAAAAGATATTGACCGAAATGGAAATGAGGGAATAGGAAAACCTGAACCATTAACAGGAAATCTGACAGGATTTTGGAGCAGGAGAATTAACGACAAGGACCGATTGATTTATAAAATTGATGACAAAAATATTTATATTTTATCATGTAGATATCATTATAATGATAAATAATAACAAGCACTGACGGGAAAGATAGAATTTTCTGTTAGTGCTTTTCTTTGTCCTGTTGCTGTTCGTGAATTTCTGATAGAGTCTTTTCCAGAGAAGCTTTATTCCACTGCTGCTGGATCGTTTCATGTTGAAGCTGTGTAATTCTGTGATCTAAATAGTCATTTGACCAGTCCATAAGAAATCCGGGAACAATAGGTAAGTGCTGAATTATGGAAAAGAAAATATCTTCTAATTTTGATTTTATGTTCATAGTAAAATTCTCCTAAAAATTTTCATGTCTGGTGAGAAAAACAGCATTCAACAGACAATATATATTATAGATGCAGAAGAAAAAAAGAATACCTATGCGGATTTTACGCAGAATATATTAACAGAATGGATTGATGAGAATCCTGAATATGAAGATAAAATTAACTTTAGTGATAGAGGGAATTTCTATGTAGATGGTTCACAAAATGGATTAGGAACAGCCAATGTACGAAGCTTCATAAACTCTATCGGAACAGCCCAGAATATATTTAGGTGTTATGGTGGAATTAGCAGCAACATTCATATAGAACCAGATTTTGATCTTAGATATAAATACGACAAGGTACTGTATATTGAAAAGACTGGATTTGAGGCTATTTTTAAAGCTGAAAAAGTTGAAGAAAAATATAATATGATTATTGTATCAGGACAAGGGTTTTCTACAAGAGCAGCGAAGACATTATTATATCAATTTCAGGAAATGGGAATGAAATTATATTGTTTGCATGATCTGGATATATCAGGCATCTATATTTTAGATTCGTTTGCTACACCGAATAAAAAATTTAAAAATATAATTTATATGGAAAATTTGGGAGTCACAATTGAAGACATAAGAAAATATAACATAGAACCAGAAAAAGTAGAAATTAAAAAAGAAGATAGAAGCAAGCTTGAAAATCTTTCTTATGAGTATCAACAATTTTTCAATGCAGGGACGCACTATAGGCGAGTAGAATTGAATGCTTTTACAACTGCACAGATATTAGAAATAATAGATGAAAAATTATCCAGAGTCCAGAATCTCCCAACCGTGAATTTAGAAACTTCTTTGAATATAGATCATAAGGCAATCAAAGAAACTGCATTTATGCGCATAATGTCGGACAAGTATACAGATGAATTGAGTAAAATCAATGTGCCAATTGATTTATCCCAATATAAGGGAAGGTATACACTTGAAACAGCGAAGAAGGAAATTCCAGAGATAGAAGAGGACCTGATTCTGCTGTATGAACAAGAGATAGAGAAAAAACTTAACATTTCATAAAAGTGGGTTGTAACTTGTTGGACGCATTTAGAAAAATGTTAAGTTTTACAAGACATAATTCTAATTTCAGGTTAGCCCCAATCTGGAACTCATCAAAATTCCATCCGATGAAATTCACCAAAAACTGTCATATATGCTTATGATGGTAATATTTCTATTTCAGCATATTGTTCAAGATGTCATTGGAATGAAAATGTTGTAGGTAATGTATTTGATGGAAAAAGTCTTAGAGAAATGATTACAGAATGGAATTATCGCACACCATTAACCTGTGATGAAGCTTGTGAATTAGAAGAATTTAGAATGCTCAACGATTTAAAAGAAAAGTCGGAAAGAAGAGATTTTTATTCAAAAATTGGTGGAACAGAACTTTCTGAAGAAAAAATAGAAAAAGCAACTTTTGGAAAAGAATTTGAAATTTTCTATTTGGAAAATTATAGATTAAAATTGCATGAAAGAGTCCCGGCTTTAACAACTGATGAAATTGAAAATATATCGATATATGCATTGGATTTAGTCCGTTCTAAAAAGGAAATGTCAGAAGAAGAGTACAAAAATGCAGAGAGAGAAATGGACATAGAGATTTCACGAATGGCATTTGAACATCTATATGATGATATCAAAGAAGTACATGAACGACTTCCGTATTTGACACCAGAAGAATGTCAGGAATGGTTTGATTGTTGGAAGAGATGGAGTGCATTTCAGGATAATAAGTTGTGGAATATTTTGACATTTGATTATGTAATGAGAGGATGGAAGTTGGAAGAACTTAATGATCAGCGTGAAAAAAATATGAGTTCTCTATTTGATTACATTGTTCTCGGAAATCAGGAAGGAAAAATAAAAGATGGATCGGAATAATAGAAACAGATATTTTATAGCAGCGTATGCAGGTATGCCATTTGGAGTAGTTGGAATGTGCACGGGTATGATTTTGGCATGGTTATTTAATAAGTTTGTAGTTGGTTAAGGTATTGAATGATTGTTGAGCAGTGCTTAGTACGTACTTTTCAGTGCCAGAAAATTATATTTTAAATTTAAATGGGAAACTAATGGACGGTTTGTCCATTAGGGACAACCCAATCGACAGATTGTCGAGTTAAAGCAGATAAATAAAAGAAGGAGAAATGGAATTATGAAAAATCCGATAGTAGTTTATACGGGAAGAATGGCAAGAAAATTATTAAGAGAAGGTTATACAATCGTGGACATTAAAGCAGATCAAACTGATCCAGATAGGAAAAGAAGTATTTTCTTCTTCAAAAATGAAGATGGAATATTGGATATGGTAAAGAAGATATGTAAAGAAAAATAAAGGTTACATACTCGTTTACGAGTAAGTAAAAATTATTATCTTCTACTTACTGTTGTCTTTTACTTATAAGAGTCCCAAAATCGTGATATTTTTGCACGAATTTGTCCCGGGGTATAGGGACAAAATTGGAGTGTTTTGAGGTGTTTTTGTCCCTCTGGTAAAGATAATATGATTTAAGCATCAAAGGAGCATGAATGAAAGAGCTATTTTTAGATAAAAGCCTTGTTACAAATCCGAATGTAACAGGTGAACTGGTATTAGTGTACATTGCTTTGAGAAAAGTGATGTCAGATGAAGTTCCACTTTTTAGTAAAGAAACTTCTGTTGGAATTGTATCATTGAATAAGATGGCATTTGTACTTACGGGATTATGTACAGAATATGATTCTAACTTATTGTCAATCTTAAAACAGGGAATTGCTGAACTGGCAAAAGAAGATTATATCAGAATTATTAAAGATTTGAAGAATGAATATATTATTGATTTCGAGAAATTATACTTGGATACAGAAAAAGACTATTTTGTTAAAATGTTCGTGGAAGAAATACAGCAAATTCTGTTATTGGAAGAAAGTATAAAAAAGAAAATGAGTCTGCTGAAATATTTCATTGTCATTTGTAGTACATTCAATTGGTCAAAGGACATGGGAAAATATCAGGGAAAGATAAGTGGTATGTCTTTAGAATATTTTGCAGATCTCACAGGAATATCAAGTAAAACTTGTAATAGATACAATATCATCTTGGAAAAAAATCATTTGCTGTTTGTGTATCGAAGTAATGATAAAATGAAAAATTTCGATGGAACAATGCGACAAATCAACAATTGCTACAGCCGATATTGTGATAAAGAACTTTGTATTGCATATGCAACAGATTATGAAAACAGATATGGGTATGAACATAAAATTGTTCAGACTCGGAAGAATAAAGAAGAAGCAGACAAAAACAGAAGACTGGCAGCGATTTATAATAGAATATGTGAAGGGCATGAGTATCCAATAGAGGTTGTCAGAGAGGTTCAAAAATATATTCGGAATAAAAATCAGTATTTACAAAAGCTTATTGATGAGAAGAAAGCACAAAGCTATATGGCGTTTAGCGAAAAAGAATGGGTTGCTAGATTGGAATCTCAATTAAGAGATGAATCTGTATTTCTACAAGCCAAATTAGAAAGCGATTGCGAATTTGAATCAAACATTTGGGGTGAACCTAATCCCCTCGACATATTTATTGAAGAGGCGGTTTAAAAGACCGTCTTTTATTATACAAACAATTCTAAAAAAATCTTATGGTAGCAGTTCTGCTGCCAATTTTCCAAAAACTTATGCGGTTATAGATGTGCCGTAGATTAAATAACATCGTGAATTCCTGAGCAAGTCGGGAGTAAACAATAGCTTGCACTGATGCATGGCGGTGTGTCAGTTAAAGAAAAGGAGGTCAAATGGCTAATGACAAAAATAAAGAAACGAAAATTTGCGAACATTGTGGGAGGAAACTTCCAGTAAGTGAGTTTGCTTTGATGCATTGTAGAAATTATATGAATGTTTGTAAAGAGTGTTGTGCAAAGAAGCAGAAAAAAACTAGAAATGAAAATGACTATAAAAAAGGCATGGAACTTTATCTTGCGGATGATTCCATGCATATCAATCGAAAATACAAGAAAATCAACAGAAACAGGACACTAAAGAAGAACATATCGGGGATTGATTTTTGCGCCAGAGATGAAAGGTTTGTGAAGCTACTTTATTATAAGGATACCTGGATCAGTAATTACAGACGAGTCATAGTATACGAAGACGGTCAGTACAAATTACTTCGGGGAAGTGTTGATAGGTGGACCGGTGAAGTTGTGTATACGCTGAAGAAAGAGCGGTATATTAAGTATACGCAGACTTATGACTATAAGAAAGTAAAGGTCACGGGAAGTTCTTTAGTGGTGGGGACATTTATAGTCAACTATGACATGATGAACAATACTCGGATTTGGCATCTGAATAATGATGTCACAGATGGTTACTATAAGCATTTATATCCTGTTACAGAAAAGCAGTACGAAAAACTGACAGAGCTTCAGGAAGAATCTGCTGCTCCACTTTCAGAAGAAGTGATTATGGATGTTATCAATTCTGTAGAATACAAACAGGATGGTTGGAATCCATACAAATATAGAAGAAGTATGTGCGGAATTGGATATCATGGATGCAATGATGCGGATTCAGAGTCTATCTCCTTTAAAAAGTGGAAAAATATGATGCAGAGATGCTACGACAAGAATGTACATAAGAAATATAAGCCGGAATATAAGGATAAGACCATATGCGAAGAATGGCTGAATTATGCGAATTTCCGTATTTGGTTTGATGAACATTACGTTCCGGGCAAGTGGCAGATTGATTTGGATAAAGATTTATTGGTTCAGGGGAATAAAGAGTATTCGCCTGAAACTTGTGTATTTCTGGAACATTACCAGAATACGATGTTTGAACATAATGCAAAAGATATGATTTATGAAAACGAAGATGGTACATTTTTTATAGGTAAAGGTCGAAAGAAGACGTATGCAACATATGAAGAAGCTGTTGATATTATCTGTGGACGGAACAAGAAACGCATAGAAAATGAGATTGAAAAGAGTCTTGGAAAAATCCCGATGTGTGCTCATGAAGCTATGCTAAAGTGGGATGTTCGTGCTGCTGTATAAAACATGGCAACAGTTATGTATATAGATTTAGATTAAGGCTTGCCGGAGAAAATCTGGTGAGCCTGTTTTAGTGGAGGATTTAATTTGGTAAAAGAAAATAATGAAGTCCCAATCTGGGAAAAGATGAATCTTACAATAAAAGAAGCGGCAGAGTATTCAAATATTGGAATAAATAGATTATCATTGATGCTTTCTGATCCAAGCTGTCCGTTTGCTTTATTTGTGGGTAAGAAAAAACTGATAAAACGAAGAGCATTTGAGGAATATATAAATTCGGAAGCAGTACATTTTCTGTAAAAAATATAGAAAAATAAAAATTCGTGTGATAGGATAATTACAAACTCAATCTTATTACACTGCTTATGATAAGGAGCTAGATGTAATATGGAACAAAAGAAAGATTTAAAAGGACGAAATTTAAAACAAGGTGAAAGTCAATTGAAAGACGGGAGGTATAGATACAGATATACAGATAAGTACGGTAAACGTAATATACAGTATATGCATGGAAGCTTACAAGGACGGATAAAACACCGTCAGGGAAAAAAGATGGATTAAGTTTACGTGAATTAGAGAAAGAGATTGAAAGAGATGAAAGTGATGGAATTTTAACACACGAGGCAAAGAATATTACGGTATATGAAATGATATTCCAATACTTTGAAACAAAACCGCAAATAGCGAATGCGACTATGCAAAATTACATAAGCATGGTTAATAAGAATGTTAAGTCGAATGCGATCGGACGCATGAAAGTTGCTGATGTTAAGAGGTCTGATATTAAAAAATTTTATGCTTATTTATATAAGGAGAAGAAATTTGCTGTTTCAACAATTCAGGTATATCAGAATATTATTTATCCGGCATTCCAAATGGCAGTAGATGATGACTGGATAAGAAAGAATCCATGTAAAGATTGTATGAAAGATTATGTACGTGGCAGTTTGACATCTACAAGATATCCTTTAACAAGACAGGAGCAAAAAGCATTATTAGAATATGTAAAGGATGATAATGTATATTCACAATATTATACCATAATTGCATTTCTATTAGGAACTGGATGCAGAATCAGTGAAGCCTTGGGTCTTACTTGGGATAATATTGATTTTGAAAATGCCAGTGTATATATTGACCATCAGATTATATATAAAAAGGTTCTTAAAGAAGGCGGAGCAGTTAGGCATTATGCAGAGCCGCCCAAAAATAGAACTAACCGTACAATTCCGTTGCAGAAAGAAATCTTGAATATTATGAGAAAACATAAGCAACAAACATATTTTATGAGTAAAGCAAGTGGTTGTGAAGTTGACGGATATAAGGATTTTGTGTTTCTTAATAGGAATTTGAAATTGTATACACCGAATACTTTTACCAGAGCATTACATAATATAAGAGATACATATAATCGAATGCATGAAGAAGATAATGAGGTGATGTTGCCAGACTTTTCCGCACATACATTCAGACATACATTTTGTACCAGAATGGCAGAAAATGGAATAGATGTAAAGGTGCTACAAGAGATTATGGGACATAAGACAATTGCCATTACAATGCAAGTATATAATCATGTTTTAGAGGGACGAGCAGAAGCAGAAATGCAACGAGTTTCTTCAGCATTAGTGGTATGATTTTTAACCCAATTTTAACCCAATTGGAATAAATTTTATAAAGAATTATAAAGAGTTATATGTAAAGAATCCTGTAAATATAGCGATATAACGAGATATAAAGATTTACATAGCGAAACCCTTCTTACAACAAGAGAGAAATCGTTACTGTAGAAAACTAATTAAAAAAGGCTATAGTACAGGAGTTAGGCGTATTGCTTAACTCCTTTTCTTTTTTCTAATTTTCCTAAATCTGCTAAATATTATTGATTTTTACGGTCATGTCTAGTAGAATTGGTTTAGTAATGCTGGGAGGTAACAGTATGAAAGAAATAACAAAAGTTGTTGTCGATGCAATGGGCGGAGACAACGCACCGCATGAGATCATCAAAGGTGCGGTCGAGGCGGTCGGGAAGTCAGATGCGATCCATGTGATTCTGGTCGGAAAAGAAGATGTCATCAATCAGGAACTTTCCGGGTACACATATAATAAAGAACAGATTTCGGTTGTTCATACATCGGAAGTAATTGAGACAGCAGAACCGCCGGTTATGGCGATCCGCAGAAAGAAAGACTCATCCATTGTGGTAGGTCTTAAGATGGTGAAGGATAAAGAAGCTGACGCTTTTGTTTCAGCAGGAAGTTCCGGTGCGGTTCTTGCCGGGGGACAGCTTCTGGTTGGACGTATCAAAGGGGTGGAAAGGCCACCACTTGCACCGCTGATTCCGACAGAAAAAGGATTTTCCATTTTGATCGACTGTGGGGCGAATGTAGATGCAAGACCTTCACATCTGGTGCAGTTTGCCAAGATGGGTTCGATCTATATGGAACATATTATGGGAGTCAAGAATCCGAAGGTTGCGATCGTCAATATCGGAGCTGAGGAAGAAAAGGGTAATGCCCTGGTCAAGGAGACTTTTCCTATGCTGAAAGAATGTAAGGATATTAACTTTACCGGAAGCATTGAAGCGAGAGAAATCCCTCACGGACAGGCAGATGTTATCGTCTGTGAAGCATTTACCGGCAACGTGATCCTGAAACTCTATGAAGGAGTAGCATCGGTTCTTGTAAGCAAGATCAAAGGTGGTATGAAGCAGAATCTCCGCGGCATGATCGGTGGACTTCTGGTTAAGCCGGTGCTGAAAAAGACTATGAAGGATTTTGACGCAAGTGAGTACGGTGGAGCACCACTGCTTGGACTCACCGGTCTGGTAGTAAAGACACACGGCAGTTCCAAGGCAAAAGAAGTCTGCAATTCAATTTTGCAGTGCGTAACCTTCAAAGAAGAAGGAATCAATGAAAAGATCAAAGAATGTATTCAGGCGGAAGAAAAATCCGCACAGGAATAAGCTCAGAAAGGATTAAGAATTATGGAATTTGAAAAACTGAAAGACATTATTGTTGATGTGATGGGATGTAACCCGGATGAAATTACGATGGACACTACATTTGTAGATGATCTGGGAGCTGATTCGCTTGATATTTTCCAGATTATTATGGGAATTGAAGATGCATTTGATATCGAAATTGAAAATGAAGATGCAGAAAAGATCGCAACAGTAGGTGATGCTGTAGAACAGATCAAGAACGCTGTTAACTAGGGAAAATGATTACAGGGGACATCCCCATTTTTGGGGAGTGTCCTTTTTTAAAATTGGAGGAGCAATCATGAGCAGAAATGTAAAGGAACTGGAAGAAAAAATCGGCTACAATTTCAAGGACAGCCATTTGCTCGGACATGCTGTGACGCACAGCTCTTATGTGAATGAAAAGCATATGAAGAAGGCAGACTGTAATGAACGTCTGGAATTCCTTGGAGATGCTGTTCTGGAACTGATTTCAAGCGAATATCTTTTTTTCGAGAACCAGACAATGCCGGAAGGAGAACTGACTAAGTTAAGAGCAAGCATGGTATGCGAGAAGGCACTTGCATTTTGTGCGCGGGATCTGGAACTTGGAAGTTATCTGCTGCTTGGGAAAGGTGAGGACGCGACCGGTGGAAGATTCAGAGAGTCTATTACCTCGGATGCATTGGAAGCACTGATTGGTGCGATTTATCTGGATGGTGGTTTTGCTAATGCGAAAGAGTTTATTTTAAAATATATTTTAAACGACCTGGAAGGGAAACGGCTCTTTTATGATAGCAAGACTATCCTGCAGGAAATGGTACAGGGCGGTCAGGAAAAAGGAATTGTCTACCAGCTGGTAGGAGAAGAGGGACCGGACCACAATAAATCCTTCCGTGTAGAGGTTGTGATCGGCGGAGAAGCCTTTGGATGTGGTATCGGAAGAACCAAAAAGGCTGCCGAACAGGAAGCGGCTTATCAGGCAATCCTGAAGCTGAAAGAAGGAAAGGTACAGTAGGTGAGGCATGTATTTAAAAAGTATTGAAGTACAGGGATTCAAGTCTTTTGCAAATAAGATTGTCTTTGAATTTCATAACGGGATCACCGGAATCGTCGGACCGAACGGAAGTGGGAAAAGTAACGTGGCGGATGCCGTCCGCTGGGTACTCGGAGAGCAGAAGGTGAAGCAGCTCCGTGGAGGTACGATGCAGGATGTTATTTTTTCCGGTACGGAAAACCGGAAACCCCTCAGCTACGCATCGGTTGCGATCACACTGGATAATTCAGATCACAAACTCCCGGTGGAGTTTGAAGAGGTTAAAGTCACAAGAAAGTTGTACCGTTCAGGGGAAAGTGAATATCTGATTAACGGCAGTGTCTGCAGGCTCAAAGATATCAATGAGATGTTTTATGATACAGGTATCGGAAAAGAAGGATATTCGATCATCGGACAGGGACAGATTGACAAGATCCTGAGCGGTAAGCCGGAAGAGAGACGAGAGCTTTTTGATGAGGCGGCCGGGATTGTCAAATTTAAGCGCCGCAAGGCGTTATCTCTTCGCAAACTGGAAGAAGAGCAGAGCAATCTGGTCCGTGTCAATGATATTTTGGGAGAGTTGGAAAAGCAGTTTGGTCCGCTTCAGAAACAGTCGGAGAAAGCGAAGGAATATCTGAAAAAGAGAGAAGAACTGAAGCATTATGACATCAATATGTTCCTGGTGGAGATGAAACGTCTGAAGGGGCAGATCCGGGAAAACGATGAGAAGCTGAAGATTGCGCAGGATGAACTCACTGAAGCCGGCAAAAAGCATGAAGATATGAAGGCACAGTATGAGAAGATCGAGCAGGAAGTAGATGAGATCGACGCCGGAATTGAGCATGCAAAAAGCCAGAGAAATGAGACAACACTTCTGAAGCAGCAGTTGGAAAACCAGATCGAGCTTTTAAAAGAGCAGATCAACAGTGTCCGTATGAATGATGAACACTATGAAAAACGCGCAAACGATATTCTGGCAGAGCTTGCAAACCGTGAAAGGCAGAAATCCGAACTGGAAGAAGAAAAAGCAGAGATCGACAGACATCTTGCAGCTGCATCTGAGAGACAAAAGCAGGCAGGAGAGGAGCTGACTGCCATGCAGAGCCGGATTGCAGAGATGACAGTGGAGATTGAAAAGAATCAGAACGATATCCGTGAGCTTCTGAATAACCGTGCATCCACGAAGGCAAAGCTGCAGCATTATGAAACGACGCTTGAACAGATCAAGGTACGCCGGGCACTGCTTTACAAACGTCTGGTAGAAGCGGAGAGTGATGTACAGAGGCAACAGGAACTTGCCGCGCAGTATACGGAAGAACTGAAGGCAGTATCAGGGAAGATCACGGATTCTGTAGAACAGATCAAAAACTATGAAACAGAGATTGCCGGACTGCAAAAAGAGATCGGACAGGCAAATGAAAACCTGCGAAACAGGCAGAATGCTTATCACAGGGAGTACTCTCGTCTGGAGTCTCTGAGGAACCTTACGGAGCGTTACGATGGTTATGGGAACAGTATCCGTCGTGTGATGGAGCAGAAAAGCCGTGAGCCGAAAATCCTGGGGGTTGTGGCTGATCTGATCAAAGTAGATAAAAAATATGAGACTGCGGTGGAGATCGCACTTGGAGGCAGTATCCAGAATATTGTTACTGCAGACGAAGAGACTGCAAAAAAAATGATTGGTTATCTGAAGCAGAACCGGTATGGACGTGCAACTTTCCTTCCATTGACAGCGATTCATGGGGGACAGGGATTTGCCAGGGCAGAAGCCCTTCGCGAGCCGGGTGTGATCGGCACGGCGGACAAGCTGGTAACGGTAGAAGATAAATTTATATCTCTTGCAGAGCATCTTCTTGGAAGAACTCTTGTGGCAGACAACATTGATACCGGGATCCGTCTGGCAAGAAAGTATCGTCAGTCCCTGCGTATCGTTACGCTGGAAGGAGATCTGATCAATCCTGGCGGAGCAATGAGTGGTGGAGCATTTAAGAATTCCAGTAATCTGCTCAGCAGAAGACGTGAGATTGAAGAACTGGAAAAGGCGGTTGCGCGTCTGAAAACAGAACTCCAGAAATCGGAAGCAGAAGTTGCGGCCGCAAAGGAGAAGCGGACGGCGCTGTATGCAAAGGTGGAAGAGATCCAGCAGGAATTGCAGAATGACTATGTGGTTCAAAATACTGCGAAGATGAATCTGGACCAGGTAAAAAGCCGTCAAAATGCGACCAGAGAAAATTCAGAAGGAATTTATGCGGAGCGCAAAAAACTGGAAGAACAGGTTCATGAGATCGAGGAAAACGAAGAATCGATCAAAATGGAACTGGAGACCAGCCAGCAACTGGAGGACGAGCTGACACGCCAGATGGAAAGCTCACAGAAGTGGCTGGAAAAAGAGCGTGAGGCAGAAGCGGCAGAAGTGCGCAAAAATGAAAATATTCACCTCAGTTTTGCTGCATTGGAGCAGAAAAAAGATTTTATCGAGGAGAATTTTGTCCGTATCCGGGAAGAGATGGGAAAATTCCAGGAAGAGCTTGCCACTTTAAATGCAAGCAAAGGAGAGAATCACGGTGAAATAGAGCAAAAGGAAGCACAGATTACCGAAATCCGGCAGACGATAGAGAATTCAAAGGAATTATTTGAGGAAATCAACAAAGAGATCGAAGAATCGCAGAAAAAGCGGGAAGAACTGAATCAGAAGCATAAGGCATTCCTGAAAAAGCGAGAAGATCTGGCAGCCCATATGGCAGAGCTTGATAAAGAATCCTTCCGGCTTACCAGCAAGAAAGAAGGCTACGAGGAAGCTTTGGAAAAGCAGATCAATTATATGTGGGAAGAGTACGAACTGACGTATAATCATGCACTGGAAATCCGGGATGAGAGTCTGACAGATCCTGCCGAGATGCGAAGGCGGATCCAGGAATTAAAGACGGAGATCCGGAAACTCGGATCGGTGAACGTCAATGCGATCGAAGATTTTAAAAATCTTTCCGAGCGGTATGAATTTATGAAAACGCAGCATGATGATCTGGTAGAGGCAGAAGCAACGCTCAAGAAGATCATTGAAGAACTGGACGAGGCGATGCGCAAGCAGTTTACTGAGCAGTTTGCGAAGATCAGCCAGGAGTTTAATCAGGTGTTTAAACAACTGTTCGGTGGTGGAAAAGGAACTCTGGAACTGATGGATGATGAGGATGTGCTGGAAGCCGGAATCCGGATCATTGCGCAGCCGCCGGGTAAAAAACTTCAGAATATGATGCAGCTTTCCGGTGGAGAAAAGGCGTTGACGGCGATTTCGCTGCTGTTTGCAATCCAGAATCTGAAACCTTCCCCGTTTTGTCTGCTGGATGAAATCGAGGCGGCACTGGATGATTCTAATGTCACGAGATTTGCACAGTATTTGCACAAGCTGACGAAAAATACACAGTTTATCGTCATTACACACCGTCGCGGTACGATGACAGCGGCAGACCGGCTGTATGGGATCACTATGCAGGAAAAAGGGGTATCAACGCTGGTATCTGTGGATCTTCTGGAAGATGAGCTTACAAAGTAGTGGATAGGAGGATATGATGGCAGAAGAAAAAATGGGATTTTTTAAGCGTCTGGTAGCAGGACTTAACAAGACGCGCGATAATATCGTGTCTGGAATGGACAGTATTTTTCATGGATTTTCAAAGATAGATGAGGACTTTTATGAGGAACTGGAAGAGGTTCTGATCATGGGAGATCTGGGGGTAAAAGCAACTTACGCGATTCTTGATGATCTTCGTAAAAAAGTAAAAGAACAGCATATCAAAGAGCCGATTGAGTGCAGACAGCTCCTGATCGACAGTATCAAAGAGCAGATGGATGTAGGCGAGACAGCTTATGAATTTGAAAACCAGACTTCTGTTGTTCTGGTGATCGGAGTAAATGGAGTCGGAAAGACGACTACTATCGGAAAACTTGCCGGTAAGATGAGAGGTCAGGGCAAGAAGGTTGTGCTTGCTGCAGCAGATACTTTCCGTGCAGCTGCGGGCGATCAATTAAAGGAATGGGCACATCGTTCGGATGCAGATCTGATCGGCGGACAGGAAGGTGCAGATCCGGCAGCCATCGTTTATGATGCGGTAGCGGCTGCAAAAGCGAGAAAGGCAGATATCCTTCTGGTGGATACAGCCGGAAGACTTCACAATAAAAAGAACCTGATGGAGGAACTGAAGAAGATTAACCGTGTGCTGGAAAGAGAATATCCGGAAGCATACAGGGAAACTTTGGTCGTTCTGGATGCAACGACCGGACAGAATGCACTTTCACAGGCAAAGGAATTCAGTGATGTTGCGGATATTACAGGAATTATCCTGACTAAGATGGATGGAACGGCCAAAGGTGGAATTGCAGTTGCAATTCAGGCAGAGCTTGGAATTCCTGTTAAATATATAGGTGTCGGTGAGACAATCGATGATCTGCAGAAATTCGATTCCGACGAATTTGTACAGGCATTATTTACAACAGAAGAAAAGAAGGAAGAAGGAGAAGAATAATAATATGCTGACATTGGAAAAATTTGAAGAAGCAAGCGAGATCGTAAAACGTGTGACACGTCCGACAAAGCTTATCTACAGTGAGTATCTCAGTAGTCAGACCGGGGGAAAGGTCTATTTGAAACCGGAAAATATGCAGTACACAGGTGCATACAAATTAAGAGGAGCTTATTACAAGATCAGCACACTTTCTGAGGAAGATCGTGCAAAAGGTCTGATCACAGCTTCAGCAGGAAACCATGCGCAGGGTGTGGCATATGCGGCAAAAGCGTTTGGATGTAAGGCGACGATTGTTATGCCAACTGTCACTCCGCTGATTAAGGTAAACCGTACCAAGAGCTATGGCGCCGAGGTTGTTTTACACGGAGATGTCTATGACGATGCCTGCGCAAAGGCCTATGAGCTTGCAGAAGAGTACGGATATACTTTTGTACATCCGTTCGATGATCTGGATGTAGCTACCGGACAGGGAACGATTGCAATGGAAATTGTCCAGGAACTCCCGACCGTTGATTATATCCTTGCACCGATCGGGGGCGGCGGACTGATCACAGGTGTATCTACACTTGCGAAAATGCTGAATCCAAAGATCAAAGTGATCGGTGTGGAACCGGCAGAAGCAGCAAGTATGACTGCTGCAATCGAAGCAGGACATACCGTAACACTTCCAAGTGCCAACACGATCGCAGATGGTACAGCAGTAAAAAAAGTCGGGGAACAGAACCTCCCATACGTCATGGAAAATGTAGACCAGATCGTAACTGTAGAAGACGATGAACTGGTCGGAGCATTCCTTGATATGGTGGAAAACCATAAAATGGTAGTAGAAAACTCCGGTCTTCTTTCCGTTGCAGCTTTAAAACAGCTGGATCTGAAAGGTAAGAAAGTAGTATCTATCTTAAGCGGCGGGAACATGGATGTTATTATCATGTCTTCAGTTGTACAGCACGGACTGATCCAGAGAGACCGTATCTTCTCTGTATCGGTACTTCTTCCGGATAAACCGGGTGAACTGGTAAAAGTGGCACAGACGATTGCAGAAGAGCAGGGAAATGTGATCAAACTGGAACATAATCAGTTTGTAAGTATTAACCGAAATGCGGCTGTGGAGCTTCGTGTGACACTGGAAGCATTTGGAACCGATCATAAGAACCGGATCATTGCGGCATTGGAGGCAGCCGGGTTCAGACCGAAGCTGATCAGTGCGAAGTTATATTAGAATGTTTAAGAGGACAGTCTTATCCCCTGGTGAGGGATGAGGCTGTCTTTTTTTGAAAATAAGGTTGTTAGGTCGGGCGAGAACGGTATTGGTTAAAAGGGCAGGACTGCTTCATAGTGAGGGAGAGGGGATAGAGACTGCAAATGTGATTGGGTGCTTGTTAAAGACGGGAGATATAGATGGAAAAATATGGAAATTTAACCAATTAGCACTTTAATTGAATGAAATACTGGGTTAAAGTCACGAAATGAGGAAAATGGGGTTGACATCGAAAGTATAGTTGTATACAATAATACAAAAATACAGGTCAGGGAGTGACGGTTATGGAAAATAGAAAGGTTTATCTGGATAAGCATACAAATTTATTGCAACTTGAGGAGCATATGTACCCGCTGGTAGACGTGGACACACCGAATGTGTTCCGGAACCTGTTTCATTATGATGAGATTCCGAAGATTGCGTTTAATGATCGTATTGTACCGCACAGTATGCCGGATGAGATTTGGATCACGGATACGACATTCAGGGATGGACAGCAGTCGAGAGCACCCTATTCAACGGATCAGATTGTAACCATTTTCGATTATATGCACAGGCTTGGAGGTTCGCAGGGGAAGATTCGTCAGAGTGAATTTTTCTTATACAGCAAGAAAGACCGTGATGCCGTATATAAATGTATGGAAAGAGGTTATAAGTTCCCGGAGGTCACAAGCTGGATCCGTGCAAATAAAAAGGATTTTGAGCTGGTAAAAGATCTGGGAATGAAGGAAACCGGAATTCTGGTAAGCTGTTCGGATTATCATATTTTTTATAAACTGAAGATGACAAGACGAGAGGCGATGGAACATTATCTGTCAGTTATACGTGAATGTCTGGAGACCGGTGTCAGTCCAAGATGTCATCTGGAAGATATTACCAGATCGGATATTTATGGATTTGTCATTCCATTCTGTCTGGAACTGATGCATCTGATGGAAGAATATCAGATTCCGGTGAAGATCCGTGTCTGTGATACAATGGGATACGGAGTCAACTATCCGGGGGCTGTGATTCCTCGTTCCATTCCGGGTATCATTTACGGACTCAGAGTACATGCAGGTGTACCGAGTGAACTGATCGAATTCCACGGACATAATGATTTTTACAAGGCAGTCAACAATTCAACAACGGCCTGGCTTTATGGAGCATGTGGTGTGAACTGTTCCTTGTTTGGAATCGGTGAACGTACCGGCAATACGCCGCTGGAAGCGATGATTTTTGAATATGCGCAGCTTCGTGGAACGCTGGATGGTATGGATACAACGGTGATTACTGAACTGGCAGAATATTATGAAAAAGAGATTGGATATCAGATTCCGCCGCGTACCCCGTTTGTCGGAAAGAATTTCAATGTAACCCGTGCGGGGATCCATGCAGACGGACTGTTAAAGAACGAAGAAATCTACAATGTGTTTGATACCGGCAAGTTTCTGAACCGTCCACCGCTGGTTGCTGTGTCAAATACTTCCGGTCTTGCAGGTATTGCACACTGGATAAATACATATTATCACCTGAAAAATGAGAAACAGGTAGACAAGAATTCCATTTTAGTTGTAGAATTGAAGAAGTGGGTTGACGCGGAATATGAATCCGGCCGTGTGACCGTACTCACAGATCAGGAACTAATCCGGGAGATTGAGAGAATCTGTGACGAAAAGGGGATTACAATCTAACGAAATTCAGGAGAGAGATAAAATGGAAGAGTATTCATTGAGAAGTCAGGTTTTTCAGACCATCAGAGATGACATTCTGAAAGGTAAGTATGAAGAAAATGACGAACTCAGGGAAGCAACATTGGGGAAGGAACTTGGAGTTAGCCGTACACCGGTAAGAGAGGCACTTAGACAGCTGGAACTGGAGGGACTGGTGAACATCATCCCAAATAAAGGAGCTTATGTTACCGGTATTTCCGATAAGGATGTACATGATATTTATATGATTCGTTCCATGCTGGAAGGATTATGCGTCCGTTGGGCAACAGAACATATTACACAGGAGCAGCTGGAAGAACTGGATGAGATCATTCTTTTATCCGAGTATCATATGGATAAAGGACATTCCGATCAGCTGACAGAGCTGGATGGAAGATTCCATCAGATTCTGTATGAGGCATCAAAGAGCAGGATTCTGGATCATGTGCTTTCAGATTTTCACAAATATGTACAGCTTGCAAGAAGGACTTCCGTTAAGACAGAAGAGCGTGCGATCAAGTCGATTGGTGAGCATAACGAGATCCTGAATGCCATCAAGGCGAAGGATGCGGAAAAAGCCGGCAATCTGGCAACGATCCATATTATGCATGTTATGGAGAACCTGCATATCGAAGAAAAATAGCCAAAAAGGAGACGAAGTTATGAGTAAAATTCAGATGACGACACCGATTGTTGAGATGGACGGAGATGAGATGACCAGAATTCTCTGGAGGATGATAAAAGATGATCTTCTTCTGCCGTATATCGATCTTAAGACAGATTATTATGATCTTGGATTGGAACACCGCAATGAGACAGATGACCAAGTTACAGTTGATTCGGCTAATGCGACAAAGAAGTACAAAGTAGCAGTCAAATGTGCGACCATTACACCGAATGCGGCAAGAGTAAAAGAATATGAACTCAAAGAGATGTGGAAGAGTCCGAACGGAACAATCCGTGCGATTCTGGATGGAACGGTATTTCGTGCTCCAATCGTGGTAAAAGGAATTGAACCATGTGTAAAGAACTGGAAGAAGCCGATCACGATTGCCCGTCATGCTTATGGGGATGTATATAAAGGAACCGAGATGAAGATTCCGGGACCTGGAAAGGCAGAGCTGGTCTACACGGCACCTGACGGAACAGAGACAAGAGAGCTGATCCATAATTTCGATGGAGCAGGTATTATCCAGGGAATGCACAATATCAATGCATCGATTGAAAGTTTTGCAAGAAGCTGTTTTAGTTATGCACTGGATACAAAGCAGGATCTTTGGTTTGCAACAAAAGATACCATTTCCAAAAAATATGACCATACTTTCAAAGATATCTTCCAGGAGATCTTTGATGCGGAGTATAAGAACCTTTTTGATGAAGCGGGAATTGAATATTTCTACACACTGATCGATGATGCGGTAGCCCGTGTAATGAAGTCAGAGGGTGGTTATATCTGGGCATGTAAGAATTATGACGGGGATGTGATGAGTGATATGGTTTCCTCAGCATTTGGTTCACTTGCCATGATGACATCTGTACTGGTATCACCGGAAGGCTTTTATGAATATGAAGCTGCACATGGAACAGTACAGCGTCATTATTATAAACACCTGAAAGGGGAAGAGACTTCAACAAACTCTGTTGCAACAATTTTTGCATGGACAGGAGCTTTGCGCAAGAGAGGAGAACTGGATGGGAACCAGGAACTGATGGATTTTGCAGACCGTTTGGAAAAAGCAACGATTGATACGATTGAAGAGGGTTATATGACAAAGGATCTGGCAATGATCACAACTCTTCCGGAGGTACATGTACTGAACAGTGAAGGGTTTATTAAAGCGATTGCAGAAAGATTATAAAAAGAGCAGGGAATGCATGAAGGGCGTATCTCTGACAGGAAAATGGGAAGAACTGGCTTATTCAGCCAGTTCTTCCCATTTTTCATAGAGTTCTTCGAGTTCTGCTTCGTTTGCTGCTTTTTCTTTTGCCAGTTCCTGGCATTTAACAGAATTTGTATAGACTTCTTCCTGCATCATCAGTTCATCGATTTTGCCATTACGTGTTTCCAGAACACCGATACGTTCTTCTGTTTTCTTCAGGTCGTTCTGCCTTTTACGGAGACGTGCCTGTTCTTCTTTCTGCTCCTGCCAGCTTAGTTTGGATTCGGAAACCTGCGCCGGTGCGTCTTCGGAAGCAGCTGTGGAAACAGCCGGGGTCAGAAGATCTTTTTTCTCCAGATAATAATCATAGTTGCCGATATAATTTACAAAGGTATTGCCGGTCAGTTCCAGAATACGGGTGGCAGTCTGGTTGATGAAATAACGGTCGTGGGATACATAAAGTATCGTACCGGTATAATCGTTCAGAGCCCGCTCAAGAATTTCCTTGGAAGTGATGTCCAGATGATTGGTTGGCTCATCGAGGATCAGAAAATTTGCATTGGAGAGCATCAGCTTTGCCAGAGATACACGTCCCCTTTCACCACCACTTAAATCACCGATCAGCTTGAAAACATCATCTCCGGTAAAAAGAAAAGCCGCAAGCATGTTCCGGATCTGTGTGTTGGTAAGTGTCGGATAATCATCGGAAATTTCTTCAAAGATCGTCTTATCCATATGAAGGACGTGGTGTTCCTGATCGTAGTAACCAATCTCCACATTGGCACCCAGTGTAAAGGAACCGCTGTCTGCCTGGATCACATTGTTCAGAATCTTGAGAAGCGTAGTTTTTCCGGTTCCGTTGTCGCCAATGATGGCTATATGTTCCCCACGCTTGATCTCGAAACTGATATCGGTGAAAAGTGTCTGTGGCGGAAAGGCTTTGCTTAATCCTTTGACAGAAAGGACATCATTGCCACTGACACGGGAAGGCTCCAGCTTCAGATGGATGTCAGTGTTGATCTCCATCGGTTTGTCTACAAGCGTCATCTTGTCCAACATTTTTTCCCGACTTTCGGCACGCTTGATGGATTTCTCACGGTTAAATGAACGGAGCTTTTCAATCACGGCTTCTTGATGTTTGATCTCACGCTGCTGATTCAAGTATTCTTTTAATCTGGCTTCTCTGAGCTGTTCTTTTTTGACAGCAAAATCAGAATAATTGCCCATATAAGTATGAAGCTGTCCCTGCTCGACTTCAATCACCTTTGTAACCACACGGTTCAGGAAATAGCGGTCGTGGGATACGATAAGAACAGCACCCGGATAATTCAGAAGATAGGTTTCCAGCCATGCGATGGAGTTCATATCCAGGTGGTTTGTTGGTTCATCCAGAAGCAGGACGTCAGGCTTGGTAAGAAGGAGTTTGCCAAGAGATACACGGGTCTTCTGACCACCGGATAAAGAATCTACGGGTTTAGTAAATTCTTCTTCTGTAAATCCGAGACCTTTTAGAACGCCGGTAAGCTCACTTTTATAAGCGTAACCGTCTGCGTGCTCAAATGCAGAAGTCAGTCTCTGATAAGTGGCAAGACGTGCTTCAAGAGCATCTCCGGAAAGAGACGGAAGCTCTATCTCGATTGTACGGATCTGCTTTTCCATCTCAATGACTTCGGCTTTTGCCGTGCGGACTTCTTCATAAATGGTATTGCCGCTTTCCATCTCCTGATGCTGTGCAAGGTAGCCGAGAGTTTTGCCTTTGGTAAGAACAACCGTCCCTGCATCGGGAGAAAGTTGTCCTACAATCATCTTGAGGATCGTGGATTTGCCGGCTCCGTTAAGACCTACAAGAGCAGCTTTTTCATGGTTCTCTATATGAAAGGATCCGTCCTTTACGATGACCTGATCCCCAAAACTTTTTGACAGATTATGACATGCCAGTATCATTTTTATATCCTCCTGTTAAAGTGGCAATTATGTTACTGCTCACAGTAACATAATTATAGCTGAAATACGACAAAAAACAACTATAAAATTTGACTTTTTCACTGGATTCTTATATAATTAAAAATAATGAGTCAAAAAATAGGAAGGTGGAAGTGAAAGTGGCATCAAGAGAAATATCTCAGGCAGTAATAAGGAGACTTCCGCGGTATTATCGTTATTTAGGGGAACTACTGGAGAGCGGAGTCGAACGGATATCATCCAATGAATTAAGTAAAAGAATGAAAGTAACTGCTTCACAGATCCGTCAGGATCTGAATAATTTTGGTGGATTTGGACAGCAGGGATATGGCTATAATGTAAAGTATCTTTATACAGAGATAGGTAAGATCCTTGGACTGAACGAGAAACATAAATTCGTTATCATTGGAGCAGGAAATCTTGGACAGGCACTGGCGAACTATGCAGCATTTGAAAATCGGGGATTTGTTTTAAAAGGGCTGTTTGACGTAAACCCAAGGCTTGCCGGATTGACGATCCGTGGAGTTGAGATCCGTATGATGGATGAATTGAAGGATTTTGTGAAAGAAAACGATATTGAGATCGGGGTTCTTACGATTCCGAAGACAAAAGCAGTAGAGGTTGCCAATCTCCTGGTAGATAATGGAGTTAAGGCTATCTGGAATTTTGCGCATACAGATCTGAATCTGCCGGATAATATTATTGTTGAGAATGTTCATTTGTCTGAAAGTCTGATGAGATTATCTTATAATATTACCAGATACAATGAAGAACATGAAGGAAAGTAGGCAAAGCAGACCAGAAGGCAGAGGTGCAGGAAAATTTTTTCCTGCACCTTTTTGAAAATTAAATGTATGGGAGACCGGATATGAAAGAAATACTGACAGCAGATCAGATGAGAAGATCGGATCAGAGAATGATACAGAAGATGCAGGTCCCGTCCCTTGTCCTGATGGAACGGGCGGCACTTCAGTGTGTGGCTGCGATGAAAGCAGAAGACATAGATTTGTCGAAAGCATTGGTCGTGTGTGGAAGTGGCAATAACGGTGGTGACGGATTCGCAATTGCAAGGATGCTCGTAGAAGAAGGAAATCATCCAGATGTAGTATTGGTCGGAAATTATGACCATCGTAGTGAAGAAACAAAAATCCAGATGAAAATTCTGGAAAATCTGGGAATATCTGTAGGAAACAGTTTGCCACAGAAAGAATATAGTGTTATTATAGATGCCGTATTCGGTATTGGCCTATCCCGTGAAATAAAAGGCAGATACGCAGAGGTGATTGATCAGATGAATCGGATGACTGCCTGTAAGGTGGCAGTCGACACTCCTTCAGGGATCCGTTCGGATGATGGAAAAGTGCTTGGAACGGCATTTAAAGCAGATCTTACAGTGACCTTTGCGTTTCAGAAGATGGGACAGATCCTATATCCGGGATGTGAGTATACAGGAAAGCTTGTTACAGCGCCGATCGGAATTACCAGACCGGAGTTTTTTGCGGAAGAAGAAATCTGCATGGCACTTGAAAAATCCGATGTGCCGGCAATGCTGCCGCAAAGGAAACCGGATTCTAATAAAGGGACTTATGGAAAGGTTCTGATGATTACCGGAAGCAAAGGAATGTCTGGTGCAGCATATTTAAGTGCCAGGGCAGCATATCTTTCGGGAGCAGGTCTTGTCCGGATTTATACGGAGGAAAGTAACCGGGCAATCTTACAGGAACTTTTACCGGAGGCGGTAATGACGACCTATTCTCTGGATGAGACAGAATCATTTGAAGAACTTCCGGATTTGCTGGAATGGGCGGATGTGCTCTGTATTGGATGCGGACTCGGTATGGGACCGCATTCGGAGGAATTACTGAAAAAGGTGCTTGAAAATAATAAAACCCCGGCTGTTATTGATGCGGACGGACTGAACCTTCTGGCAAAGACCGATGAGTGGGGGATCGAACAGATTCGGATGAATCCTTCCGGATATGTACTTACTCCACATATGAAAGAAATGTCCAGACTGACCGGATACAGCGTACAGGAATTAAAAGACAACAGAAGAGAGCTATTAAGGAAATATACAGAAAAAGTCCATGCTGTCTGTGTACTGAAAGACAGCAGGACACTTGTGAAAGCGCCAGAGGGAAGGCTTATGATCAATACCACCGGTAATGCGGCAATGGCAAAGGCCGGATCGGGAGATGTGCTTGCAGGAATGATCACCGGACTTATGGCACAGCATATGAGACCGGATGATGCCACTGTGCTTGGCGTTTATCTGCATGGCCTGTGCGGAGATCATGCCAGAAAAGAACTTGGCTCTTACAGTGTGCTTGCGGGTGATCTCTTGAAAATGCTCGGCAGAACACTTAAGGAATTGGAGGATATGACAGAATGAAGAAATACAGCAGACTGCGTGCGGTGATCGATCTGGATGCGGTGATGTATAACATGGAAATGATGCATGCAAATATAGAAAAAGGAACCAAGATGGTCGTGGTCATCAAGACAGATGGTTATGGTCATGGAGCGGTGCCGATTTCAAGAATGCTGGAAGATGTGGACTATGTCTGGGGCTATGCGGTCGCAACTCTGGATGAAGGTGTTGTACTCAGAAAAGCCGGCATTCAGAAGCCGATTCTTTGCCTGGGATGTATTTTCCCGGACCAGATGGAAGAGATGATCCGTCATGAGATCCGCATGACAACCTACAGCTATGAGCTTGCGAAGCTTGCGGATGAGACCGCATACCGTATGGGGAAGAAGGCATATCTGCACATTAAGATCGATACAGGAATGTCAAGACTTGGCTTTCCGGTAGCGAAAGAAAGTGTAGAGGAGATCCTTAAGATCGGCAGACTTGTTTATACGGATTGCGAAGGAATGTTTACCCATTTTTCAAAGGCAGATGAGACGGATAAGACCACGACACTGGAACAGATCCGTGCTTTTCTGTGGATGAAAGAACATCTTGCAGCAGAAGGTATGGAATTTACTTATTATCACTGTGCAAACAGTGCAAGTATCATTGATATGCCAAAGCTTGGAATGAATCTGGAGAGAGCCGGGATTTCTACCTATGGACTGTATCCGTCAGATGAAGTCAATAAGGAGGCAGTTCCGCTCCGGCCGGCAATGGAGCTGATCGCGCATGTGACTTATGTGAAATGGATTGAAAAGGGTACGGAAGTCAGCTACGGAGGCACCTTTGTTGCCCCGAAAAGGATGCAGATCGCCACGATCCCGACGGGATATGGAGACGGATACCCAAGAAGTCTTTCCAACAAAGGATATGTTCTGATCCATGGTCAGAAGGCGCCGATCCTTGGCAGAGTCTGTATGGATCAGTTTATGGTAGATGTGACCGGAATTCCGGATGTGAAATTTGGTGACAGGGCAACACTGGTCGGTCACGATGGGGATGCTTATCTTTCAATAGATGAACTTGCCAACCTGAGCGGTAGATTTAACTATGAATTTATCTGTGATATCAATAAACGTGTTCCGAGGGAATATCTGCGTGACGGAAAAGTTGTAGAGCAGGTCGATTATTTCTAAAATGCGGGGATGCACTTCGAAAGAGATATGAATACAGCAGGAGAAAGCTGGCAATAATGAAAGTATCTTGATAAGCGGAGTGTGAAAGAAGTGCAGATCAGGCGTGGAGATATTTATTATGCGGATTTAAGTCCGGTAGTCGGTTCGGAGCAGGGCGGTGTGCGTCCGGTTCTTGTCATCCAGAATGATGTCGGGAACCGGCACAGTCCGACCGTTATCTGTGCCGCGATCACTTCAAGGATGAATAAAGCGAAGCTGCCGACACATGTGGAAATCGATGCAAAAAGGTACAGAATCGTCAAGGATTCTGTTGTCCTTCTGGAGCAGATTCGGACTATCGATAAACAGAGACTGAAGGATTACGTGTGCCGGGTAGACAAAGAGCTTATGAGAAAAGTCGATGAAGCGCTGTGCGTCAGCCTGATGCTTCATACATAAAAGAGGAGAAGTATGGGAAGCAATGGAAACGGAAGGTAATTTACTTCAGAAAATGAAAAATGTATTTTCTGACAATGAAGATAAAGAGAAAATTGCAGAAGAAATCATTGAAAAAGTACTGGAAGGCTATGAAAAAGGTGTTCTGACAAGACGTGAGATGAAGATGATCACCAACATTTTTGAATATATGGATTCGGATGCAAAAGATATCATGACGCACCGGAAAAATATCGTAGCACTGGATGGAGAGGAATCTCTGGAAAAAGCACTTACCTTTATGCTGGAGGAGAACAAATCCAGATTCCCGGTTTATGAAGAAGATATTGACAACATTGTGGGGATTCTTCATATCCGGGATGCGATGCAGAGCTACCTGGACGGTCCGGCAAGGAAAAAACCGGTGCACGATCTGAAGGATGCCATCCGTCCGGCAGGATTTATCCCGGAAACAAAGGCGATTGACAAACTGTTTCAACAGATGCAGCAGGACAAGAGCCATATGGTGATCGTGCTGGATGAGTATGGACAGACATCAGGGATCGTTACGATGGAAGATATTGTAGAAGAAATCGTTGGAAATATCCAGGATGAGTATGATGAGGAAGAAGAGCTGATCATCAAACAGGCAGATGGTACATATATCGTGGATGGTATGACACAGCTGGAGGATCTGGAAGAGCTTCTGGGAATCAGTTTCAACGAAGAAGATTACGATACGATCAATGGTTATCTGATCGACTGCCTGGACAGAATTCCTTCGGAAGATGAAGAATGTCAGGTGGAATTCGGAGGCTATCTGTTCCATGTATTGTCAGTTGATAATAATACAATACGCAAAGTCCTTGTCAGTAGGACAAAAAAGTGATAAAATAGTACAATTGAGAATAGTAAAAATACTGAAGAGAGGTAAAAAGTAATGTCAGGACATTCAAAATTTGCGAATATCAAGCATAAAAAAGAAAAAAACGACGCAGCAAAAGGAAAAGTATTCACGAAGATCGGTCGTGAAATCGCTGTAGCAGTCAAAGAAGGAGGCGGAGCTGATCCGGCTAACAACAGCAGACTCCGTGATGCGATTGCAAAGGCAAAAGCAAATAATATGCCAAATGACAATATTGACAGAAGTATCAAAAAAGCAGCCGGAGACGGAGATGCTAACAACTACGAACACATCGTATACGAAGGATACGGACCGAACGGAACTGCAATCATCGTTGATGCACTTACTGATAACCGTAACCGTACTGCTTCTAATGTAAGAAGCGCTTTCACAAAGGGAAAAGGAAATATCGGAACCAGTGGATGTGTTTCTTTCATGTTTGATCAGAAAGGACAGATCATTGTCGATAAAGAAGAATGTGAACTGGATGCAGATGATCTGATGATGCAGGCACTGGATGCAGGAGCAGAAGATTTTTCGGAAGAAGAGGACAGCTTTGAAATTCTTACAGATCCGAATGATTTCAGTGAGGTTCGTCTTGCTCTGGAAGAAGCGGGTATTCCGATGGCAAGCGCAGAAGTTACAATGATTCCACAGACATGGGTAACTTTGGACAACGAAGAAGATATCAAGAACATTCAGAAGACACTTGATCTTCTTGAAGATGATGATGATGTACAGGAAGTATATCATAACTGGGAAGAAGCATAGGATCGATTCCGGGAGGAACCTGAATGAATCAGAGTATACAGAATGGACTGAATGACCTGTTTGACCAGATTATTCCGATTTCCGGAGATTTCAATAAAAAGACTTATGCGGATTCGTTTAAAAATGCATACGAGAAGTATAAGCCGCTTTTTACTGAGATTGCACAGGAATGCGAGAATTCGGAAGACAGACAGGAAGAGATTGAAGAGATTGCTGCTGTTCTGCCGGATAGAATGCGGGAAGTACTGGATCAGGAAAGTTCAAAAAGAAAAAAAGAAAATGTACTTATGAAATATAATCTGGGCATGGTTACGTATGTGATCCCGATGTTCCGTTATGACAGAATGGATGCTTGTGAAGAGATTGTAGATTGCATGATCGAACGTTGGAATGATCATGATCTGGAACTAAAGATCAGTAAATCGGAATTCGAGCAGATCCAGGGAGGCTTCAAATCACGTCTCTGCTATATTACTACAGCCGTATGTGCAAGCCTTGGCAAACCGGATGACTGTTACGAACTGAATCTGATGAGAAGATACAGAGATGAATATCTGGTGAATCAGAAAGGCGGCGAAGAAATTGTTGCCGAGTATTACGATATTGCTCCGACAATCGTAAACCGGATCAACCGGATGGAAAATTCAGAAGATGTATATGCAGATATCTGGTGCCGTTATCTTCACCCATGTGTTTCCATGATCGAATCCGATAATCTGGAGGCATGCCGCAAGATTTATACGGATATGGTATATAGCCTGCGCAGGAAATATTTATTTTCATAATGTTTAAATCAAAGAGAATGTGCCGAGTCGCATTCTCTTTTGCATATACAGTGAATCAGGTACAGATTTGTGTCGCTACAAGAATCTGCGATTCATTTCTGTGGCGAAAATCCTGCATATTTTCATAAGCATTGTCCATACTAAGCTAAAAAGAACGGAGGAATGCGGCAATGAAAATACAGGAAGAAACGGATGTAAAAGAATACCAGATACGTAAGAAAAAGAGCAGGGAACAGACTGTAGAAAATATGGAAAATAAAGAAAAGGAAGTCAGAGAGACAGAGCCGGAAACCACAAAGGAAGAAGATGAACATGTTAAAGAAATGGGAATGCTTTCGCTTGACCGACGTCGGAATCATCAGATCGAGCTACTCACGATCATCGGCGAAGTAGAAGGGCATGAGACGGTTTCCGGCAGTACAAAGGCAACCAAGTATGAGCACCTGCTTCCAAAGCTGGCACAGATTGAGAACAGTGTTCAGACTGATGGTGTGCTGATTCTCTTAAATACACTGGGCGGAGATGTGGAGGCGGGACTTGCGATTGCGGAAATGATCGCGTCTTTAAGCAAACCGACAGTATCTCTGGTACTTGGAGGGTGTCATTCTATCGGTGGCCCTCTTGCTGTGTCGGCAGATTATTCTTTTATTGTTCCAAGTGGGACGATGATCATTCACCCGGTGCGGACAAGCGGAATGTTCATCGGTGTGGCACAAAGCCTGCGGAATATTGAAAAGACGCAGGACCGGATCACCGGATTCCTTGCAGAGCATTCCGGAATGTCACAGGAGCGGATTGAAGAACTGATGCTGGATTCCACACAGCTTGTCAAAGATGTGGGGACAATGCTGGAAGGGAAACGTGCAGTGGAGGAAGGACTCATTGATGAAGTTGGCGGAATAAGAGATGCATTAAATAAATTGCATGAAATGATTGATGAAAAAATGGAAAATACTGATAAAAATTATGAGATGACATAAGGCGAAGAGGATGCTATAATAAAATAGTATGTACAAGTATACACTTTTGATGACTGATTCCGGATACTATATCTGGGGAGAGAGGAGAAGGAATCGGTCATTTGATTACAAGATAAAGAGTATAAATACAAGGGGGAAGTTTGATGGCTTCAAAGACAACCGGAACAAAGAAAAATGCAAAGCAGAGCACGGCGAAAAAGCGGCAGCCTACGAAGAAGACAAGTGCAAAGTCTGCGAAATCTGCGAAGACAACCAGAAAGAATACCACATCAAAAGCTGTGCCGCAGGAAGAATCATTTCTTGCAACGGAGATTCTGATCTGGGTGACACTTGCGGTAGGGATTCTGCTCACAATCAGCAATTTCGGACTTGCAGGTGCATTTGGAAGAAAGATTGCAGCACTGCAGCAGGGAATGATGGGTTGGATGGCGTATGTATTTCCACTGCTTTTATTTTGTGGAGTCGCGTTTGTGGTTTCCAATAAAGGAAACAGGATCGCATATATTAAGACTGTTGCAGGCGTTGTATTACTGGTTCAGTGCTGTGTGCTCTTTGAACTGATTGATGAAAAAGGCGGATCTGTTGGAAAGGCAATTGCGGTCAGACTGGTGCCGGCAATCGGTAAAGTTGGTACATATGTTGTCGTGATCATTTTAATGGTGATCTGTGTAGTCCTTATCACAGAAAAGTCTATTCTAAAAGGAATGAAGATCGGCGGGGAAAAAGCGTATGACCGTGCCAGAGAGGACATGCAGAAGCGTAAAGAAGAGGCTGAGGAACGCAGGGCAAGACGGGAAGCTATGCGTGTTGATTATCAGGTAAGCGGCGTTTCCTTTAATTCGACAGTTGGAGGAAAAGAGAACGAGGCAGAAAAAGCAGAAGAAAAAGCCAGAAAAGAAGCAAAGGAAAGCACAGAAAAGAAAGCTACCAGACGCAGCCGGAAAGATATGAGCAGCGTGCTTGCCGGTGCAGAAGAAGCGGCTGCAAAGCACATTATGGAACAGACTGGGAAAATTGCACTGGATGATGTAGTGATCAATCGTGCGATGCCCCTTTCCGCTACAGAGCTGATCCCGGATCCGGAACCGGTTCCCCTTGAGCCGGTGAAAGAAAAACTCCCGAAGTTCTTAAAAGGAGCGATGCAGGAAGCAGAAAAAAAGACGGAGTCCGGTAAAGATATACAGACAGATGTGGCTGAAGAAAATTTATCAGCGGTGCAGACAGAAGACGGAATAAAAAGACAGGTCTCCGGAAATTCAAAAGTTAAGGCAGATATCCCAAAAGAGGTGGCTGCTGTTGCAGATACAATTGCAAAAAGTGAGAAACCGGTCAGGGAATACCGCTTTCCACCTCTTAGTCTGTTGAAGCATGGAAGTAAAACCTCCGGAGATTCGGATGCGCATCTGCGGGAGACAGCAGCAAAGCTCCAGAAGACACTTCAAACCTTCGGTGTGAATGTTACAATCACTAATATCAGCTGCGGACCTTCTGTCACACGCTATGAGTTACAGCCTGAGATGGGGGTGAAAGTCAGCAAGATCGTAGGACTTGCGGATGACATCAAGTTGAACCTGGCGGCGGCTGATATCCGTATTGAGGCACCGATCCCGGGAAAAGCAGCGGTCGGCATTGAAGTTCCGAATAAGGAAAATACTGCAGTTATGCTGCGTGATCTTCTGGAATCAGATGAATTTAAGAAAAGTAGATCACGGATCGCATTTGCGACAGGTCGTGACATTTCAGGTAAAGTGGTGGTATCAGATATCGCAAAGATGCCGCATCTGCTTGTCGCAGGAGCTACCGGATCCGGTAAATCTGTCTGTATCAATACGATCATTATGAGTATTATCTACAAAGCAAAACCGGAGGATGTGAAGCTGATCATGGTAGATCCAAAGGTGGTGGAATTAAGTGTATATAATGGAATTCCACATCTGATGATCCCGGTTGTAACGGATCCGAAGAAGGCAGCAGGAGCTTTGAACTGGGCGGTTGCGGAAATGAACAGACGTTATCAGCTTTTTGCCGAGTATAATGTCCGTGATCTGAAAGGTTACAATGATAAAGTCGAGAACATTAAAGATATTGATGATCCGAATAAAGCACAGAAACTTCCACAGATTGTAATCATCGTAGACGAACTTGCAGACCTGATGATGGTTGCACCTGGAGAAGTAGAAGAGGCAATCTGCCGTCTGGCACAGCTTGCGCGTGCGGCAGGACTTCATCTGGTTCTTGCAACGCAGAGACCATCGGTTAATGTCATTACCGGTCTGATTAAGGCGAATATGCCATCAAGAATAGCATTTTCTGTATCATCCGGTGTGGATTCCCGTACCATCATTGATATGAATGGCGCGGAGAAGCTGCTTGGAAAAGGCGATATGTTGTTCTATCCGGCTGGCTATCAGAAGCCGGTACGTGTTCAGGGGGCTTTTGTTTCTGATAAAGAAGTCCAGGCAGTGGTTGATTTCCTAAAAGAGAACAGCGGAGGCGCAGCCTACAGTGAAGAGATCCAGAAGCAGGTGAATAGTAATCAGAATGTATCTGCGGGAGGAGCATCTTCCGAGGACGACAAAGATGTCTACTTTGTAGATGCAGGAAAGTTTATCATTGAAAAAGACAAAGCATCGATCGGAATGCTCCAACGGGTGTTTAAGATCGGGTTTAACCGTGCGGCGCGGATTATGGATCAGCTTGCCGAGGCGGGAGTCGTAGGAGAAGAAGAAGGTACCAAACCAAGAAAAGTACTGATGTCTATGGAACAGTTTGAGCAATACATAGAAGAATCAGTTTAAGAAACGCAGAAGAAAAAAGGGAGGATATAATTATGAAGACAGACATTCAGATCGCACAGGAGGCAGAGATGCTCCATATTCGCGAGGTTGCAGCAAAGGTTGGAATTGAAGAGGAAGACCTTGAGTTTTACGGCAAGTATAAGGCAAAATTATCGGATGAACTGATGGAAAGAGTAAAAGACAGACCAGATGGAAAGCTGGTACTTGTTACTGCAATCAATCCGACTCCGGCGGGAGAGGGGAAGACGACGATTACCGTTGGACTTGGAGAGGCAATGGCAAAGCTCGGTAAAAAAGCTCTGATCGCTCTGCGCGAGCCATCGCTCGGACCTTGCTTTGGAATTAAAGGTGGTGCTGCCGGTGGCGGTTATGCACAGGTTGTACCGATGGAAGATCTGAATCTTCATTTTACCGGAGATTTTCATGCGATCACATCGGCAAATAACCTGCTTGCAGCTCTTCTTGACAACCATATCCAGCAAGGAAATGCTCTTGGAATCGATCCGAGACAGGTTGTGTGGAAACGGTGTGTAGATATGAATGACCGTGTACTGCGTAATGTAGTAGTTGGTCTTGGAAATAAAATGGACGGAATGGTAAGAGAGGATCATTTTGTGATCACGGTTGCGTCCGAAATTATGGCAATTTTATGTCTGGCAGACGATCTGGAAGATCTGAAAAAACGTCTTGGCAGAATCATTGTTGCCTATACATTTTCCGGAGAACCGGTTACAGCTGACCAGCTTCATGCAACCGGTGCAATGACAGCACTGTTAAAGGATGCGATCAAGCCGAATATTATCCAGACTCTGGAACATACACCGGCACTGGTACACGGTGGTCCGTTCGCAAATATTGCACATGGCTGCAACAGTGTACGTGCAACCAAGATGGCGCTTAAGCTGAGTGATATCACGATCACAGAAGCGGGATTCGGTGCGGATCTGGGTGCAGAGAAGTTTATGGATATCAAGTGCCGTATGGCGGGACTGAAACCGGACGCAGTAGTTCTGGTTGCAACGGTACGTGCATTAAAATACAATGGTGGCGTGCCAAAAGACGAACTGAACAAAGAAAATCTGGATGCTCTTGCAAAAGGAATTGTAAATCTTGAAAAGCATATTGAGAACCTGCAGAAATTCGGCGTTCCAGTTGTGGTTACCTTGAATTCATTTGTCAGTGATACTGAAGCAGAATACGAATTTATCCGTAAGTTCTGCGAAGACAGAGGCTGCGAATTTGCCCTTGCAGAAGTATGGGGTAAAGGCGGAGACGGCGGAAAAGAGCTGGCAGAGAAAGTATTACAGACTCTGGAGACAAAAGAAAGCCATTATCATCCGATTTACAGTGATGAGTTATCAATTGCAGAGAAGATCGAGACAATCTGCAAAGAGATTTACGGAGCAAAGAGTGTTGTATATGAACCTGCTGCAAAGAAACAGCTTGCACGAATTGAATCAATGGGCTTTGGCAAGTTCCCGGTATGTATGGCAAAGAACCAGTATTCTCTGTCCGATGATGCGAAGCTTCTTGGACGTCCGGAGAACTTTGATATCCATATCCGTGAAGTCTATGTAAATGCAGGAGCAGGATTTGTTGTTGCTCTTACCGGAGCAATCATGACCATGCCGGGTCTTCCGAAAGTACCTGCAGCAAATGGAATTGATGTAGAAGACGGTAAAATTACCGGATTGTTCTAAAAGAAGTATGATACCAGAAGGAGACGAAAGACAATGAAATGTATGCACTGTGGAGCAGATTTGCCTGAAGATCAGTTGATCTGTCCTAGCTGCGGCAGGGAAATACAGATCGTGCCTGATTATAACCCACTTGATGATATGCTGACTGCTCAGTTAAAAGGAGGCATTACACAGACAATGTCGGTTCATCTGGGTGAGCAGGAAAAGCAAGATGTCAGCTATTCTGGTGCGGCAAATCCGGTATATGAAAGACGGGAAAGTGTTGGAGGAGAGACCAGGTGCGTGGGAAATTCGGGAAGTGTTGGTCGCCGTCAGCAGGAAACTGTGACCAGGCGTGGAAGAGATGCGGTGGTCAGACGCAGTGATGTCAGACCGGCTACCGGACGTGTGGGTCAAAGAGAAGATGCGCGGGAACAGACGAGAAGAGCGTATGAAGAAGAACGCAGATTGCGGCGTATGCGGGCAGAAAAGAGAAAAGAGCGCGCCAGAAAAAAACGCCGGAAAATGCTGCTTATGCTACTGGCGGGGTGTATTGTTCTGGCAGGACTCATTTTCTTGTTTTATCAAAATTCATATACCGGAAAAGTAAAGAAAGGATACCGGCTTCTGGCAGCTTCCGAATATGAGAACGCACTCACTGTATTTGAAAAAGCAGCTTCTGGAAGTCCGAAGAAAGCAGAAGCTTATACAGGGATTTCAAAGGTTTATATTGCCAAGGATGATCTGGATCAGGCAGAAGAAGTTTTTACAGATGAGATTGCAAAGCAGTCCGGAAATGCAGAAATTTATCGTGCAGCGGTAGAATTTTATATTGATACCAAACAGGAAGAAAAGGTATCACCGCTTCTGAATGCATGTACCAGTGATACGGTTCTTGAAGCACTGAAGGATTATGTGTCAGATGAACCGGAGTTTAGTCTGGATGAGGCAGAGACATATGATGAAGTGCAGGCACTGGAACTGACCGGAAAAGGAAAAGCAATCTACTATACGACAGACGGTTCAGAGCCGACAACTTCAAGTACGAAATATACGGAACCGATCAAGATCGGTGAAGGTGAGACGACGGTGAAAGCAATTTCTGTTAATAAGAAAGGAATTCCAAGCCTGACAGAAAGTAAAACTTATAAAGTTGAGTTCCCGATTGCAGATGCGCCGGCGGTGACTCCATCGACCGGGCAGTATAACCATGTCCAATCAATCAGTGTAGTTGTACCGGATAAGTATACGGCATATTACACGACGGATGGATCAGATCCGGATCCGGAGAATAATTCTGCGACGCAGGAGTATACCGGGCCGATCGTAATGCCGGCGGGAAGTACGATTTTCAGCTTTGTTCTGCAGGACCAAAAAGGCAGATTAAGTGATGTCACAAGAAGAAATTATGAACTGAATATAGAGTAAAACCCGATTTTAAGAAGAGAGTATGCCGAGCCGTCTGCTTGTCAGAGCATGACTGGTAAAGCGTACTCTTTTTCGATTACTTTCATTTGTGGATAACTTGCGTAAATATGTGAAATATATCACAAATCAAATATTTTATGAATAGAGTGTGGATAATATGGTTTATTAAAAATGTATAATTGTATGGAAATAAATACAATCTATTTGTGGTAAAATATTGCAAAAAGGATAGAATTGAGATACAATGTGATTGTCAAAAAGATAACATACTTTAAGGGCGAAGGAGTGTTTGAAATGAGCAGATTTACATTACCAAGAGATATTTACCATGGAAAAGGATGTCTTGAAGAACTGAAGAACCTGAAAGGAAAAAAAGCAATCCTGGTTGTCGGAGGAGGTTCCATGAAGCGTCAGGGATTCCTCGACAGAGCTGAGAACTATCTGAAAGAAGCAGGAATGGAAGTAAAGCTTTTTGAAGGTGTTGAGCCAGATCCATCTGTTGAGACCGTTATGAAAGGTGCAACAGTTATGCAGGAGTTCCAGCCGGACTGGATCGTAGCTATGGGTGGCGGATCACCGATTGATGCTGCAAAAGCAATGTGGGCATTCTATGAATATCCGGATGTTACATTTGAAGATCTCTGTATTCCGTTCAACTTCCCGGAATTAAGAACAAAAGCAAAATTTGCTGCAATTCCGTCAACATCAGGAACAGCAACAGAAGTAACAGCATTCTCCGTTATTACCAACTATCAGACCGGAGTAAAATACCCACTTGCCGATTTTAATATTACACCGGACGTTGCAATTGTAGACCCGGATCTTGTCATGGGTCTCCCGGTAAAGCAGGTTGCTTACACAGGTATGGATGCACTGACACATGCGATCGAAGCTTATGTATCTACCTTGAACTGTCCATTTACAGATCCGCTTGCACTGCAGGCAATCGAAATGGTTCTGGATTACCTTCCGGCATCTTACAAATGTGATATGGTAGCAAGAGAGCAGATGCATTATGCACAGTGTCTTGCAGGAATGGCATTTTCTAATGCACTTCTTGGAATCGTACATTCTATGGCACATAAGACAGGTGCGGCATTCTCAACCGGACATATTCCGCACGGATGCGCAAATGCAATTTACCTTCCATATGTAATTAAGTATAATGCAAAAGATCCGGTCGCTGCAAAACGTTATGCAGAAATCGCACGCAGAATGGGACTTCCGGGTACATCTGAGAAAGCGCTGATCAACAGCCTGTGTGCAAAGATCGATGCATTTAATGTAGAACTGAATATTCCGAAGACACTGAAAGATTTCGGTATTGACGAAGCAGAATTCAAAGAAAAAATTGCAAAGATTTCAGAACTTGCAGTTGGTGATGCATGTACAGGATCCAACCCACGTCCGATCGATCCGGCAGCTATGGAAAAACTTTTCAACTGTACATATTATGGAACAGAAGTAGATTTTTAAAAAAGAGAATACAGTTCTTACAGAGACAGACGGACTCAATATTGACCGTCTGTCTCATTTTTATATCCGGTCAGCAGGTACAAATTCGTGCCGGCACAAGATTTAATACGGTTGAAAAATTTGGTAATCGGAAGAATTTTGGCAGATTTATAGAAGAAATATTAGTACTTATAGATAAAAAAGATAGTTATATTTATGACATAAATAATTTTTTAACAAATTAAAAAGAAATACTTGCTATTTACTTTGCAATAATTTATCATAAAGAGAGTAAATATTTTAGGAGGCAATGCAATGTACAAGATAAGAAAAGCTGAAAAACTGGCTGATAAGATTTATCTTATGGATGTAGAAGCACCACGTGTGGCAAAGCACTGTGAGCCAGGACAGTTCGTAATTGTCAAGATGGATGACAAGGGGGAAAGAATTCCGCTGACAATCTGCGATTATGACAGAGAAGAAGGAACAATTACCATCGTATTCCAGACAGTAGGAGCATCTACTGAGAAGATGGCACAATTAAAAGCAGGAGACTCTTTCAGAGATTTCACAGGACCGCTCGGATGCCCATCTGAATTGATTTCAGAAGATATTGAGAGTCTGAAGAATAAAAAGATCTTATTTGTAGCCGGTGGTGTTGGTGCAGCCCCTGTATACCCGCAGGTTAAATGGATGCACGCACATGGGATCGATGTAGATGTTATCGTTGGTTCTAAGACAAAAGATATGCTGATTCTCGAAAAAGAGATGGAAGCAGTTGCAGGAAATTATTACCCATGTACAGATGACGGTACATACGGACATGCAGGTATGGTAACAACAAAGATCGAAGCACTTGTTGCAGAAGGTAACAAGTATGATGTCTGTGTTGCAATCGGTCCGATGATCATGATGAAATTCGTATGTCTGCTCACAAAGAAACTCGAAATCCCGACTATCGTCAGCATGAACCCGATCATGGTAGACGGAACAGGTATGTGTGGTGCATGCCGTCTCCACGTAGGCGATGAAATCAAATTTGCATGTGTAGACGGACCGGAATTTGACGGACATCTCGTTAACTTTGATGAAGCAATGAAGAGACAGCAGATGTATAAGACTCAGGAAGGCAGAGCTATGCTGAAATTACAGGAAGGTGACACACATCACGGTGGATGCGGTCATTGCGGAGGTGACGAATAATGGCAGACGTATTAAAGAAAGTACCTGTAAGAGAACAGGATCCGAAGGTACGTGCAACAAATTTTGAAGAAGTATGTTATGGATATAATCAGGAAGAGGCAATGGAAGAAGCAAGCCGTTGCATCAACTGTAAGAATGCTAAATGTATTCAGGGATGCCCGGTAGGAATCAATATTCCTGCATTCGTTCATGAAGTAAAAGAAGGCAATATCGAAGAAGCATATAAGATTATCGGACAGTCTTCTGCACTTCCTGCTGTTTGTGGACGTGTATGTCCTCAGGAATCACAGTGCGAAGGAAAATGTATCCGTGGTATCAAAGGAGAATCTATTTCTATCGGTAAGCTGGAAAGATTCGTTGCTGATTACGCTCTGGAGCATGACATCAAACCGGTTGGAGCTGACAAGAAGAACGGACACAAAGTTGCCGTTATCGGTTCAGGCCCTGCAGGACTTACCTGTGCAGGCGACCTTGCAAAGCTTGGCTATGATGTAACTGTATTTGAAGCACTTCATGAACTCGGTGGAGTACTTGTATATGGTATTCCGGAATTCCGTCTTCCAAAACAGAAAGTCGTTGCAAAAGAAATCGCAAAAGTAAAAGAGCTTGGTGTTCACTTTGAGACAAACGTTGTAATCGGTAAATCTACTACAATTGATATGCTGATTGAAGACGAAGGATTCGAAGCAGTATTTATCGGATCAGGAGCAGGACTTCCAAAATTCATGGGAATCCCGGGAGAAAATGCCAACGGTGTATTTTCTGCAAATGAATACCTGACAAGAAGTAACCTTATGAAAGCGTTTGATGATTCTTATGATACACCGATCGCAGCTGGTAAGAAAGTTGCAGTTGTTGGTGGTGGTAACGTAGCAATGGATGCTGCAAGAACAGCACTTCGTCTTGGAGCAGAAGTTCATATCGTATATCGTCGTAGCGAAGAAGAGCTTCCGGCCCGTGTAGAAGAAGTTCATCACGCAAAAGAAGAAGGTGTACAGTTCGACCTACTGACAAACCCGGTAGAAGTCCTTGAAGAAGATGGATGGGTAAAAGGAATCAAATGTGTTCGTATGGAACTTGGTGAACCGGACGCATCAGGAAGAAGACGTCCTGTACCGGTTGAAGGTTCTGAATTTGTGATCGATGTTGATACAGTTATCATGTCACTCGGAACATCACCGAACCCGCTGATTTCTTCTACAACAGAAGGACTGGAAGTTAACAAGTGGAAATGTATCGTTGCAGACGAAGAACACGGAAAGACTTCTAAAGAAGGCGTATACGCAGGTGGAGATGCCGTAACAGGTGCAGCTACAGTAATCCTTGCTATGGGAGCCGGAAAAGCTGGTGCAAGAGGTATCGACGAGTATCTTTCAAATAAATAAGGGTTATGACCGCAGTTTCTTTTGATAGGGACTGCGGTTTTTGTATAGGTTGTGTAGACCACTTTGAAAAAATAATCGTTCCAATTCAAGTTGTGCAAAGGGGAGAAAACTGGCGATTATAAAGGACGGAGAAACGGACGCTGGTTTGTATGTTTTGGCTGATTTTAAAGGAGGTTTGGAGATTAGGGTTTCTGGACAAGAAGAGTCAAAAATGGTACAATAAAAAAAGTATTATTTTGTGAAAGAGGGTTATTATGAAGTATAAATATATCTTATTTGACTTGGATGGGACGATTACGGAATCGGGACCGGGGATCATGAATTCGGTGGAGTATGCGCTGAATAAAATGAACCGGGAGGTTGGTGAGCGGGATACTTTAAAGAAATTTATCGGACCGCCGTTGACGGAATCAATGGAGAAATATTATGGGATGTCTGAGGAAGAGGCACTGCTTGGAGTAAAGTATTACCGGGAATATTATGCGATGAAAGGCATTTTTGAGAATTCGGTGTATGAAGGACTTGCGGAGACGCTGGAATCCTTGAAAAATGAAGGATATATACTTGCAGTGGCGACTTCCAAACCGGAAGAGTATGCAAAAAGGATTGCGGACAAATTTGACTTTGCAAAATATTTTGCAGGGATTTACGGGGCTACGATGGATGGCTCTCTGATCCGGAAGGCAGATGTGATCCGGTATGCGTTGGATAACCTGGGCGTGGAAAGGAAGAATTACGATCAGGTCGTTATGGTCGGTGACAGAAATAATGATATCTACGGTGCAAAGGAGAATGGGATCCAGGTGATCGGTGTCCTGTATGGATACGGAGATCTTGCGGAGCTTCAAAGTGCCGGTGCAGATTACATTGCAAAGATGCCGGAAGAGATTGCACAAATCATCGGAAGATGTAATCATGAGAGGGTTTGAATATGAGTAATAACGACGCAATGAACAGTGAGATTCGGTTTCTGGAAGAGGTTGAAGAGAAACTGAAGACACGCATTACCGAGATCAACGCATTGTTTCTTGAAGGAGAAAAACAGATTGAGAGCATGCATGATTATTATTGGGAAAACTATACGGAGATGGATGAGTATGGTTATGAAAATTATGATAATCAGCAGGCACTTCTCGGAGAAGTTAATGCGAACAATGAACGTCTGATGAAAAAACAGCGCCTTAAGAAAATGATCGACTCCCCATATTTCGGAAGAGTGGATTTTCTCTTTGAGGGGGAAGAAGAAAGCGAAAGTTTTTACATCGGAATCGGCAATTTTGCGCCTAAGGCAGGAATGACGCCACTGATCTACGACTGGAGGGCGCCAGTGAGCGGTCTTTTTTATGATTATGACAGAGGACAGGCTTCTTATGAAGCACCGGGAGGAACCATTGAAGGGGAGATTACTTCCAAATGGCAGTATAAGATCAAGAAAGGGAAGATGGTTTATGCATTTGAAAGTGACACCAAGATTGATGATGAGATCCTGAAACAGGAGCTTGGAAGTAACGGGGATGTACAACTGAAGAATATTGTCCGTACTATCCAGAAAGAACAGAATGAGATCATTCGGAATGTAAAGGACAAAGTTCTGGTCATTCAGGGAGCCGCAGGAAGTGGGAAAACCTCCGTTGCACTGCACCGGATTGCATATCTTTTGTATCACGACAGGAAAAATTTAAAAGCATCGGATATCCTGATCCTTTCACCGAACAGCGTATTTGCGGATTATATTTCCCACATTCTGCCAGAGCTTGGAGAAGAAAATATCCAGGAGATGAGTTTTGATCTGTTTGCGTACAGAGAATTGAAAGGAATCGTATCGGACTGTGAGGACCGTTATGATTATCTGGAGAAGCTGATCCATTTTCCGGAGATGGGAATCCGGGAGAGCTATTTGAAGAAGCAGTCTGCCGGATTTGTCGGAGAGATGGAAGGCTTTCTGGCAGTTCTGGAAGATCAGCTGATGGATTTTAAGCCGGTTAAGATCCGTACTCTGGAAAAAACCGAAGAGGAGCTGATCCATTTGTTCTATTTCAAATTTCAGGATATTCCGATCCTTGCAAGAATGGATGCGGTGATGGAATATCTGGTGGATGAATACGAGACATTGTATAACCGGAATCTTCCGGAAGATGAGGTAGAAGAGATCCGGGAGAAATTCAACCGGATGTATGTCACCCGTGATATTTACAAAATATATAACTGGTTTTTGGAGGACAGAGGGTATGAGACACTGGCAAAAATTCCGTATGAGAACAGAAAACTCCAGTATGAAGACGTATTTCCGGTACTTTATCTCAAATACCGGATGCTTGGAGGAACCAGACATAAGCATATCAAGCATCTGGTGATCGACGAGATGCAGGATTATTCATATTTGCAGTACGTGGTACTGTCCCGGTTGTTTTCCTGCCGGATGACGATCCTTGGCGACCGGGCGCAGACACTGGACAGTCAGATGCAGGATGTACTGACATTCCTGCCAAAGATTTTCGGACGTACGATCCGCAAGATCATCATGAATAAAAGTTACCGGAATACCATTGAAATCGCAGAGTATGCAGCGAAATTTACCGGGGAAAAGGATCTGGAATATCTGGAGCGTCATGGCAAACCAGTGACCGAAAAGACATTTGATTCGGATGAGGAACTGTTAAATGAACTTATCCGGGAGGCAGATGCCGGAATGGATAAATATGAGACCGCCGCAGTTCTGACGGAGACGATGGACGAGGCGTATACAATGACCAGGATGCTTTCAAACCGTGGACTTCCGGTAAACTGTATTGACCGGGACAGCAGTACCTTTGAAAAAGGCGTGACAGTAACGACTTTCTATATGGCAAAGGGACTGGAATTTGATCAGGTATTCGGTGTGTTCCCGAAGAAAGAAAATCCGATGACAGGGCAGGCAAAATACATCTGTGCAACAAGAGCACTGCATGAGCTTTATATGTATGAAAGGGCATAACTGTACAGACTGATACAGCGAAAGAGAGGAAGGAACAGGATGAAGATAACCGTACTGACGGTTGGAAAAATAAAAGAAAAGTATCTGCGGGATGCGATCGTGGAATATACGAAGAGACTGAGCCGCTACTGCAAGCTGGAGATCATTGAGGTGGCGGATGAAAAGACACCGGACAATGCCAGCGAAAATGCAGAGGAAATGATTCGGCAAAAAGAGGCCGAACGTCTTTTGAAATATATCCGTGAGGATGCATATCTTATTACACTGGAGATAGGCGGAAAGCAGCTGACCTCCGAAGAATTTTCAGAGAAAATTGAAAAACTTGGCATTCAGGGAACCAGTCACATTATTTTTGTGATTGGCGGATCCATAGGGATCGGGAAGGCAGTTCTGGAAAAATCGGATTATGCACTTAGTTTTTCAAAAATGACATTTCCGCACCAGCTGATGCGTGTAATCCTGCTAGAGCAAATTTACCGTGGATACCGGATCATGTCGGGAGAACCCTATCACAAATAGAAAAGAGGTCATTAACAGTTAAAGATAAATTATAAAATCATATAAGTAGATATTGGGTTTTATAAGATATTAGACTAGAATATTATAGAGATGAGCAAAACATATTGATCCAAAAGTAGAACTTGGCAGTTAGCTCCCATAAAGTTTGAGGTTGCGATTTTATGGCATAGCAAAGCTAACGTAAGTCCAAAACTTACGAAATCATAAGACTATGAGAATTTTTTAATCAAGCAATTCGTTTTATTGTTTTTAGTTTGCGATAAGACTGACCAGAATGGCTAGTGATTGCGGCAACGGCAACTGCTAGTAAACTGATATGGGCAAGTGTGTTTAAGTTTGTAACAGATGCTTTATTTCTTACCCACATCCGCTCTTGACCAGTATTTTTAAAACGCGAATTATAGCGTTCACATTCTGTGCGGAGTGAATAATTACTTTTAAAATATTTGCTGTCCCTATCAATGGAAAGTCTTAAATCATCAGGAATGGTGAGATATCTCGTACAGCCACGATGCTTTTTACCATTATAGAAATTTTTGTGGTGGCATGGGCAAAGGGTATCTTTACTTGATTTTAGAGGACAACAAAACTTTTGACGGGTACGACCACAATCGGAAAACTTACCATCCTTCCACATGGCAAGCCCTGCTTCGCAAATGGGATTCCCTTGAGGAAGAAGTTTCGGATTTTTGGTATTACGTTTGTTTAATGGAATGATACATTCTCCATTGTAAAGTTCCTTAACCTGATTGTAGATATTTTTGACATCGTAACCTTTGTCGGCAAGGAATATGCAGTCCGTTATTGGTTGAAAGGAATGGGTAGCAGCAAGGATATCTAAAGCGACGGTAGCATCATGAACTTCCGCGGTTGTGGTCATTTCATAAATAGGAAGACCTGAAATACAGTCTACAAGGACATGGTTTTTATAGCCCCAATAAAATTCATATTTTTTCTCATTCGTTTGATTGGATGCAGTGTGGACGCCGAGTCTACAATCTGAATCCGCCCTTGGTTGATTTCCGGGCTTAAACTTATTTGAGAGAAAAGATTTCGGATTATTCTGTGAAGTATTTGCAGAGACAGGAGTTGAATCTAAGCCAATAAAAGAAGTGTCTACAATACCTTCTTTAGAAAGGAATAGCACCTGAGTTTTCATGATTTTAGAGAGAACTTTGTTATCAAAATTTTTCAAGAAGCGATCAAAAGTCCAATAAGAAGGAAGTGGACGAGAAATATCAAAGCCACAAAAATGCGCAATCAGAAGATTATTGTGAAGATAATCGACAAGATCGGAAATCATGGAGAAACCTTCGCATTTCATGACAATAAAGGAACAAATCATAGCGTGGTTTGAAAACCCTTTTCTTCCTGTTTTGGGGAATTCCGGAACAAAGGATAAATCAAGATTCAGAAAAAGAGAATCATAAAACTTTGCAACTGGTTGTGAAGTGAAAAGACGGATGTCTTTCAAAATTTCTT
>OLQN01000042.1_pt1 | contig 98253 bp, 81 predicted proteins | sample 1673181 | NCBI WGS metagenome assembly OLQN01 (sample SAMEA3136763, study PRJEB25190) | human gut metagenome | biome: human gut; feature: human-associated habitat; material: faeces | place: Austria | collected 2013
CTCTGATAGCTCCGATGGTTCCGATAGCTAACAGCTAACAGCCAATCCATGGGTGACACACCATTATAGTGAACTTATCTACTCCTCGCTTGTCGCTATGTGTAGCTCCTGCAAGTGCGATTATGATGCGTTAGCCCTGCAGAGTCTGGAGCGTGTGTAGCATTGTCCACTTTTTTTGAGTAGATTTGCGGTGAGATGAGGTGAGCTACCTGTCTCAGCAAGAGCGAAATCACTTAATCCATCCATAATATGATCCAGATAAAGCAGTCTATCATCTTAGTACCCCTACTAACACTAGTGCTGGGAGCTTTCGCAGCGTGTGACAAAGAGCCACAACCAGTCGATCCTGTCGACCCTCCCTTCTTCAAGGTTGCCACGCCTCTCGACTATATCTCTGAGGAGAATCTTGTCCTCGAGGGTGACCCTGCGAAGAGTTTCTTCACCTACTCAGAGGCACTCACGGCAGTGCCACAAGGCACGCACCTGGGCTCACGATATGAGTGGGCTGGGATCATCCCGCTTGTAACTGATCTGGAGGATCCTACGCTTATCTTCGTGGTCGCTAACGAGCACCTAGCCGTCGAGGAGGCTATTCAGATAGGTAACACAAAAGCTACCTATAGCTCTGACTACAAGAATATGGGCAATGGTATCTCCTATGCGCTCCGCCTAGCTCCTGCTAAGGCTGCTGCCGAGGAAGGCTTCCCCCCAGCTCAAGACAAAAAGTTCCTAGCCGCCTACCGCTACCAAGTCTCAGAAGGGAAGGATGGAGGTTTCCTGACAGTCACCGTGCGTCCGCTCGGAGAGAGCTTTGACGGGACTATTGAAGAGATCGCTCAGGAGAGCTTTTGGGCTCAGGATAAGCAAAATGATGTGGAGCGTCAGTTCCCCTTTGCGGGCCAACTCAATGGAGACATCCTAGACGATGAAGGCATCGGTGGCTGGTACTGGACTAGCACGCCTGATGGTGACAAATCAGCATACTACGTGTGGATCGGCGGGGGTGCTGCGGGCATCTTTGACGACGGTAAGTTGGTTGTCGAGGACTATCGTCAGATGGGGCACTCCGTGCGTCCCTTTCATATCTAGTCAGTTAGCTGACTCCTGAGTAAATACAAACATCGGCTCACCTCGTCCTTCGAGATGAGCCGATGTTTTGTTTACTGAGACTGTTAACTTTTGCAACAGTCTCTTACTGCGCGTCGTAGAGCGATAAGGTGAGCGACTCACCGTCCCAGCGGGCGTAAGAGTTGTAATGGATCCAGTCGCCGAGGATGATGCAGCGACGATCGTCGGGGAGCGAGAGATTGAGCAGCAGGTGACGATGACCATATATATAGTAGTCTATCTCGGGGTGCTGCTGGATCAGCTCTTTGGTGTACTGCACGAGCCACTCGTCTCGCTCCACATTCATCTGCGGATTGTAGCCAGGTCGTGACGGATCGTCGGCAGCTCGCATCTGTCGCAGGCGGTTGCGGTAAGCCCACCGCTGTGCGAAGCCGACGGTCCAGCGAGGGTGGATCGCGGCGTAGAGACGCCGTGCTAGTCGGCTCTCGAAGATGCCAAAGAGCCACCGCTCCTTCTTGTAGCGTAGGGCATACTCCAGATGTCCGTGCGACAGGCGGAAGGTGCGTCCTTTGAGTTGACAGACGACCGTATCACGATGCACGATGACACCTAGCTCTTTTTCAAAGTAATCGGTGAGCCAGAGGTCGTGATTGCCCATGATGTAGTGCACCTCAACACCTCGCTCCACGAGGTCTGCCAAAGCAGCGAGGAAGCGTACGGCTCCCCTCGGCACGACATACTTGTAGTCAAACCAGTAGTCGAGCATATCGCCCAGCAGGTAGACCGCCTCGGCATCGTCCGCTATGGAGCGTAGCCAGGCGACTAGTCGTAGCTCAGCACGCCTAGGATCGTCGTGATAGGGCGACCCTAGGTGTGCATCTGAGAGAAAGTATATAGCTCCCATAGGTAGGGTATCAGCAACGCTTTGCCCTAGAGGAAGCCCAGCTCCAGCTGAGCCTCTTCGGACATCATCGAGCTATCCCACGGTGGGTCGAAGGTGAGCTCGATGTCACACCGCTTGACGCCTTTGATGCTCTCGACCTTGATCTGTACATCCTGCAAGATGAAGTCTGCGGCCGGGCAATTGGGTGCCGTGAGTGTCATCGTGATCACCACCTTAGCCCCCTCCTCCTGTATATCCACATTGTAGATGAGACCTAGGTCGTAGATATTGACAGGGATCTCAGGGTCGTAGACAGTGCGGAGCATCTTGACGATCTGCTCCTCTAGTTGTAGTGTCTCCATAGGCAGTTACTTAACAAGGTTCATCTCGTCGAGCAGACGCTGGCAGTGACCATACTTGTCGACCAGCATGAGGAGGTAGCGTATATCTAGAATAATGCTTCTCTGGTAGTTTGGTAGGTACTCGATGTCGCCACCGACACCCTCCCAGTTGCGGTCGAAGTTGAGCCCGATGAGGCGCCCCTTGCTGTCGAAGACAGGGCTACCCGAGTTACCACCCGTCGTGTGGGTCGTAGCGCAGAAGTTGACTGGCATCTCGCCATTCGGTAGCGCATAGACGCCGTAGTCCTTTTGCTTGTAGATCTCTTTGATCTGGTCAGGCAGGGCAAACTCCCAGCTGTTGGGGTCTTCTTTTTCCATCACACCTGTGAGGGTCGTCTGATGCCCGTAGTAGACGTTGTCGCGAGGCGTGTAGCCACGCACATTGCCGTAGGTAAAGCGGAGTGTCAGGTTGGCATCGGGCCACACCTTGCGCGAGCCCTGCATATCCATGGCACCACGCACGTAGTCTCTGTGAGCCAGCTTGATCGGGTCATCGTAAGCAGCCTGCTGCTCACGCATCTGGACAAAGAGATTGATCGTAGAGACCGTAAACTGCATCATCGGATCGCTTAGGAGCTGCTCACGTGAGGGAGTCTTGAGGAAAGCGTCGAAGCGTGCTGGATCTGCAAAGATCGAGCTGTCGAAGAGATGAGCTACATAAGCCTGTACGGAGCCATACTGAGCCACGCCCTCGCGAAGAGCTTCTGGCCAGTGCGCCTCATCGATACGCTCCGTGTAGCGCTGCAGGAGTACTGTCGCGACCTCCTTGTCGACCGTTGGGTCGTAGTCCTTATTATAGAAGGCCGCGTAGCCACTACGCAGCTCGCTGATGATCTCCTCGCGCACCTTCGGGTCGCTCCACTGCTGGAGCTTCTTACCATCTATGAGCGGGATCTGTAGGAACTCGATCGGCGTCAGGATACCCTCCATGAGGTACCACTGCACACGACGCGCCTCCCGACGGGCAGCGACACAGTCAGCGATCGTCTGGATAGCTTTGTTCACTTCGGGGCGGTTGTTGGCCTTAGCCCAGCTAGCCAGCGCGTCCTGTTGCGCACGCTTAGTCGCTTGTAGGTTACGAGTACGGATGGCCCAGTTGGCACCTTGAGCGCGCTTGTAGCCGTTTTGCGAGTAAGCATACTTAGCAGCGTACTGTATGTTGACCTTTTCGTCAGCAAGCATACGACGCAGCATCACCTCCTGACGCAGACCACGCATCTCGATACGTATGTTATTGTCTATCTCAGACCACTCGTCCACCTGCGCCTCTGTGAAGAAGTGATTGGTCGTGCCAGGGAAGCCCATAATCAGCGCAAAGTCATCGCGCTGTACGCCCGAAGTAGAGACTGCGGCAAAGCGCTCTGGCTTGTACGGCACATTGTCAGCGCTGTAGTCGGCGGGGTTATTGTTCTTGTCCACATAGACGCGGAAGATAGAGAAGTCTCCCGTGTGGCGAGGCCACATCCAGTTGTCCGTGTCGGAGCCATACTTACCGATAGCACTGGGCGGAGCCGCTACAAGCCGTACGTCGGTAAAGACCTTCTTGGTAAAGAGGTAGTAGCGATTGCCCCCGTAGAAAGGCTTTAGCTCGTAACGAATGCCTGGTTGCCGCATCGCCTCCTCGCCAACGATCGCGGGGATCATCTTGGTGAGCGTCGCAATGGAGAAAGCCGCCATCGGATCCTCCTTGTAGGGAGACTCCTGGAGCAGCTTATTCACCTGGTCGGTCACGTTTGTGATCTTATCGATAGAGATCACCTCCAGTCCAGGACAGGGCAGCTCCTCACGCATGGACTGCGTCCAGATGCCGTCACGCAGGTAGTTGTGCTCTACGGCAGAGTGGCTCTGTATCTGATCGTAGCCACAGTGGTGGTTGGTCAAAACGAGTCCTTGGTCCGAGACGAAGACGCCTGAGCAGCCTCCGTCAAACATCACGACCGCACGCTGCAAGCAGGGGCCGTCAGGATTGTATATCTCCTCCACAGGGATCTGTAGCCCCTTAGCTCGGAGTTCGTCAGCTTGGTCAGCCATCTGCTCCAGTAGCCACATACCTCCGTCGGCCAGTGCCACGGCCGAGAGGGTGAGACTGGTAAGCAGGAGCAGGAGTACTCTTCTTAGGTGAGTTGTCATAGGTAGTTATCTTTATATAGTGTATTACGTTGATTCTCTTAGGTGGTGGGTGGTGGCGTCAGCTCTTGCGCTAGTATAGCGTTGTAGTAGCGCGGGTCGCCCGTCACTTCGCGCCCCAGCCATGGGGGGAGCGCAGGACGATCTGCGGGGCTCGTCAACTCTACCTCTGCCATGACCAAGCCTTCTAGCCGCCCGCCGAAGCGGTCTACCTCCCACACGAAACCCTCATAAGGCACGTAGTAGCGCACCTTCTCGAGGCTACTGCTAGCACACTGGCGCAGCATCTCCTCAGCATCAACGACAGGAATCGCGTACTCCCACTCGGAGCGGATGAGGCCGTCGGGGGTGGAGCCTCCCTTGATGGTGAGTCGCGCCTCGTCATCGATGATGCGCACCCGCACCGTCACCCGCCCGTCTGCTGTCAGATAGCCCTGACGGATATGGTGGTGGTGAGACGCCTCTCGGAGGTAGTCATCACGACTGACGAGGTACTTGCGCTCGATCTCTAGCATTGGGTCGTTACTTTGCTGAAATGGTGACTTCGATAGCGCCCATCGGGAAGCCGTCGAACGTGACGTCTCGATACTGCACCATCGGGTAGTCCTGCTCGATGCGGTTGATGATCAGCTGATGCAGGACGCCCTGACCAGCTCCATGGATGAAGATCACCTTGCTACCGCGACGATCTAGACGCTTGTCTAGCTCACGGCGAAAGTTCTTCAACTGAAAGAGTAGCACCTCGTGCGGAGTCATCCCCGTAGCATTCGGGAGGATACGCTCTGCCTCTAGTCCCACCTTTTCGATGGTTTGCTCGGGAGCTGCAGGCGCAGCCTGTGGAGGCGCTGGAGTCTCAGGGCGTTTGGCCTCAGGCTGAGGCTTAGCAGGACTCTTCTTGGTAGGCTTTTGCGGTGCCTTCTGCGGAGCCTTTTGTGTAGCCGTCGCCTGCTCCGCACACTCGATAGCACGCTGTGGCAAAGCTCCTCGACGATTCGGTGCTGGCATGGACGCTGGCGCAGGCTCCTCGGCGGGAGCTTGCTGGGTGCCATCGTACGCCTCTAGGACGGGGATCACAAGCGCATCCTCGTCAAAGAAGGGATTCTCACGAAAGGCGTGACGCTTCACCAGTTTGACCACATCCATCCGCACCTGACGCTCTACGGGTGGCATGGAGCGATAGGTGCGCTCGGGCTTGTAAGCGACAAACTGGAAGTGTGAGACAGCGTGGTCATTGATCTCTGACGCATCAAACTCCTCAACGAGTACCCGCATATCCGGCTCTAGGACGCCTGCTGAGCGGAGTTTGTAGCCTCCCGCTGAGGTTGTCGTGCTATAAGTGAAGAGGAGATGATAGTTGCTCTCGTTGATCAGATAAGTCTCGTAGGGAGACTGTCCGAAGTGCTCGTACGATACGGGCAGATAGGCGACATGCACCTGTAGCTGCTCGCCTCCTGAGCGGTCAAACCAAGGGCCCTTGGAGAGGGGCGCCACAAAGCTCAAGTCTTGCTCGGCCTCCTCGGCCGGCTCTGGCGTAGCTGGGGTCGCTATGGGTGCACTGCTTTTAGGCTGCTGCACTGTCGGCTCTTGTCGCTTCACTACGGGGGGCTTGTATGCTGGTACGAAGGTGTCGCGGCTGTCTACCACGACACATTCATGTAGCGGTGTGGGTAGCTCGAAGCCGTCGGGGCCCTCGACCCACGCCACACCACGCTCGATGCGCTTGACGACACCACCGCCCGACGCATTGAGGTAGCGGATGGTGTCTCCTACTTTTATATTCTGTGCCATTGCTTATTTCTGTTTTCTATGCGAAGATACCAAAAATAGCCCAATCCGCTCACCTCCTTGTCTCACGACAAATCCATTTCCTATGGAGGAAATTCAAATTTCGTACCTTTGGGATTGAATCGATAATGCGACATCTATGTCTAGACCTATAGCTCTCATCACCGGCATCACGGGGCAAGATGGCTCTTACCTCGCTGAGCTGCTTCTATCTAAGGGATACGAGGTGCACGGCACGCTACGCCGCGCCTCTTACTTCAACACGGCGCGCATCGAGCACCTATACCTTGACGACTGGGTGCGCGACCAGAGCCAGCGACGCAAGATAGAGCTTCACTGGGCCGACATGACGGACAGTTCGTCGCTCATACGCATCATCCAGGAGGTGCGCCCCACGGAGATTTACAACCTAGCGGCTCAGAGCCATGTCAAGGTTTCCTTTGACGTGCCAGAGTACACAGGCGATGTGACCGCCATTGGGACCCTCAGACTACTCGAAGCGGTGCGCATCTTAGGCATGAGCCAGTCAGTACGCATCTACCAAGCCTCCACGAGTGAGCTATACGGTCACGTGGCGGAGACTCCGCAAAATGAGCTGACGCCCTTCCGCCCCTGCTCGCCCTACGCCTGCGCTAAGCTCTACGCCTACTGGATCATTCGCAACTATCGAGAGAGCTACGGCATGTTTGCGGTCAACGGAATCCTCTTTAATCATGAGAGTGAGCGACGGGGCGAGAACTTTGTCACCCGCAAGATCACGATGGCAGCAGCACGCATCAAGCTGGGACTGCAGGACAAGCTTTACCTAGGCAATCTCAATTCGCTCCGCGACTGGGGCTACGCGCCTGACTACGTCTACTGTATGTGGCTGATGCTGCAAAACGAAAAGCCCGAGGACTTTGTCATCGCCACGGGCGAGCAGCACTCGGTGCGGGAGTTTGCCACGCTCGCTTTCCGCTATGTTGGCATTGAGCTGGAGTGGCGAGGTGAAGGCCTGCACGAGGAGGGTGTAGATCGTGCCACGGGGCGCGTGCTAGTCGCTGTGGACGAGAGCTTCTTCCGTCCCGCTGAGGTGGAGACGCTTCTGGGCGACCCAACGAAGGCGCGACAACTCCTAGGCTGGAACCCACGAATGACTCCTTTTGAGGAACTGGTCAAGCGTATGGTCGAGAGCGATTTAGAGCTATTTGCCAAAGAAGAGCGTAAGAAGCTATGAAACATTTGACACCTGAGAGCCGCATCTATGTGGCTGGACATCGGGGCTTGGTAGGATCGGCGATACTCCGCCAACTGCAAGCACGAGGCTACCAGCAGCTGATCACCCGCACGCATCAAGAGCTAGACTTGCTAGACGCTGTGGCGGTGGAGCACTTCATACGTGAGGAGCGACCCGACTACATCTTCCTCGCAGCAGCGCATGTGGGCGGGATCATGGCCAATCAGACCTATCGTGCCGACTTTATCATGAACAATCTGGGGATTCAGCAAAACGTCCTCACCTCTGCGCTGCGCAATGGTGTCGAGGGATTGCTCTTCCTCGGTAGTAGCTGCATCTATCCTCGGCTTGCGCCTCAGCCAATGCGTGAGGATGCGCTGCTCACCTCGCCTCTGGAGTACACCAACGAGCCGTACGCTATCGCCAAGATCGCGGGAATGAAGATGTGCGAGAGTATGAACCTCCAGTACGGCACGAACTATCTCTCGGTCATGCCGACCAATCTATATGGTTACGGGGACAACTTTGACCTAGTCAATAGCCATGTCCTGCCCGCTATGATCCGTAAGCTACACCTAGCGGGCGCATTGCTCCGTGGCGACCTGACAGCACTACGGCGGGACGTGGCGCAGCGTCCGCTCGAGGGCTTGACAGAGCAGAGTAGTCTGGAGGAGTTCACGGCAGAGCTAGCACGCTACGGCATCACGCCTACCAGTTTGCAGCTATGGGGTACTGGGTCGGCACTGCGTGAGTTCATGTGGAGTGACGATCTTGCTGAGGCTTGCATAACGATTGCCGAGCGGATGTCGTTTGAGGAGCTATACCCCGCCGGCGAGCGAGAGATCCGCAATACGCACATCAACATCGGCTCGGGCGAAGAGGTTTCCATCCGCACACTCGCTACGCTCGTCGCTGAGGCGACGCATTACGAGGGGCGCATCGAGTGGGACAGCACAAAGCCCGATGGCACCCCCCGCAAGCTCCTCGACCTGACGCGTCTCGCCACCCTCGGCTACACCGCCACGACGCCCCTCGCCGTCGGCATCCCCCAGCTCTACGACTGGTACTGCCAGCAATCTCTCGCAAGTAGTGAGTGTAGAAGACCATTTTCGTGACGTCACGAAAATGGTTCGTGAGCTAAGTGGAAAGTGTCCAGCTACATAATCGCTCATTTCTTAAGATAGAGACCGAAACGAAGAAACTCCCCAAGTAATCCAATCACTCCAACAATAAGCTACGCATCTATGTCCGCAATACAGATACTCTGGGTCGATGACGAGATAGATCTCCTGAGACCGCACATCATATTCCTCGAGCAGCACGGCTATCAGGTCACCCCCTGCGTGAGTGGTGCCGACGCCCTCGACTTGCTGCAAGAGCAGTCGTACGACTTAGTCTTCCTCGATGAGCAGATGCCTGGCTTGTCGGGACTAGAGACGCTCGCACGCATCGCTCCGCTCTACCCCTACCTCCCCGTCGTCATGGTCACCAAGAGCGAGGAGGAGCACCTGATGAATGAGGCCATCAGCCGTCAGATAGCCGACTATCTCATCAAGCCGGTCAACCCCCACCAACTCCTTCTCTCGCTCAAGAAAGTACTGCACCGAGAGCAGATCGTCACTGAGGCTACACAGCAAAACTACATACAAGCCTTCCGTGAGCTATCCCTACGAATCAATAGTGCTGGCACCATCGACGAGTGGATGGCTATCTATAAGGAGATCTCCAAGTGGATCATGCAGGTAGACAACTACCTACCCGATATGGCGGAGACGCTTCAGTCGCAGCGTGACGAGGCGAATAGACTCTTCGCTAAGTACATTATTAAGGAGTACGAGGGGTGGATACAAAATCCTAAGCGCGCTCCGCTCATGAGCCACACGCTGATGCGAGACAAAGTCTTCCCGATGCTAGATCGTGGCGAGCATGTTTTCCTAATCCTCATCGACAACTTCCGCTGGGACCAGTGGCTCGCTGTGCAGGAGATGCTGAGCGGACTCTTCACCTTCGACGATGGCATGTACACCGCTATCCTACCGACAGCCACACAATATGCGCGGAATGCGATCTTCTCAGGGCTCATGCCTCTAGAGATTACGAAAACCTTTCCCGAGCTATGGGTCGATGAGGAGAGCGAAGAGGGCAAAAATCTCAACGAAGAGCCCATGATCGCAAGCCTCCTCAAGCGTTACCGCAAGCCCTACAGCTTCGCCTACCGCAAGGTCTACGAGACCTCCTTCGGCGAGCGAGTCCTCGCTCAGCTCAACGAGCTGGAGGACAATCAGCTCAACGTCATCGTCCTCAACTTCGTCGATATGCTATCGCATGCTCGCACCGAGAGCAAGATGATCCGCGAGCTTGCCAGCAGCGAGGCCGCTTACCGCTCCCTGACGCAGAGTTGGTTCCGCCACTCGACCACCTATCGGCTCTTCGAGCAAGTCGCTCAGATGGGCGCCAAGATCATCCTGACCACCGACCACGGCTCCGTCCGCGTCCGCAAGCCAGTCAAGATCATCGGCAATCGCAACACTTCGACCAATCTGCGCTATAAGCTAGGCCAAAGCCTCACCTTCGACGCCAAGGAGGCCTACGCACCCAGTAAACCAAAGGATATAGGTCTTCCTGTCAACCATCTGACAGACAGCTACGTCTTCTGCTACGAGCAGAACTTCTTCGCCTATCCCAACAACTATAACTACTACGTCAATTACTACCGTGACACGCTCCAGCACGGAGGTATCTCTATGGAGGAGATGCTCGTGCCCTGTATCACGCTCACGCCTCGTTAATACCATTAGCTATATGCGTCTCACACTACAATCTCTCGCCGACCTCCCACGCATCGCCCAGGAGGTACACACACGTCTTGCCGACTACCCCGTCATCGCCCTCCAGGGAGATCTAGGCGCGGGCAAGACGACGCTCGTTCACGAGCTGTGCCGTCTCGATGGCGCCAGCGAAGAGGAGGTGGTCAATAGCCCCACCTTTGCCATTGTCAACGTCTATACGACTCAGTCCGACAAAACTATCTATCATATAGACTGCTACCGTCTGGAGAACCTCGCCGATGCCGACCAAATAGGCCTAGCCGAGTATATCCGCTCAGGTGCTCGCTGCTATATCGAGTGGCCCGACGTCATCGCCCCCCTACTCCCCGAGGACACCGCCGTCATCCACATCGAGGCGCAGCCCGACGGCTCCCGCCTCCTGACCCTCCTCACTGAGTAAGCGCACACAGTCATCGCGCTTCGCCTACTAGCGCGAGGAGAGCTAAGATCGCAAGACTACCGTCTCTCCTATTATATGTCGTAGAGTAAAAATCTTCTGGACTAAACAAGGTCCTATCAGAAACAACGTGTACCCGTTTTGCCCTTTTCGGGTACATATCGGAAAAGACATGTACCCATTTTGTCGTTTTCGGGTAGATGCGTGGGGGAGGTGTGGCAAATGTATTATCTATTATAGTGTGTCACCCCTCTAATCTCTAACTTCTACCCTCCAATCTCTATTTACATATCTTTACGGGGAAATTCGTCCGATCTCCTCCTTTCTCGGATATCCACGTGGGAAATCTCAAATCTCCACGTGGATATTTTTCTTTTTCCACGTGGGCGCGATTCATTTCTTCCGAAGTTTCATTTCATTCCTCCGAAGTTTCATTTGATTCCTCCGAAGAATTTTTTATTCTCCACGTGGAGATTTTGAAATATCCACGTGGAAATCACTTTTCCCCGACACAGCGCCGTTTCGATATGTAGCCATCTCTAAATAATTGCAACGAGCCGACGTTGAATTTATCCAGCCAACAGCAGGGCGACGTGGGGACGCACCTGGACGACTTCCTGTAGGGACGCACGGGAGTGTCTAGTCGGAGGGCGTCCGTTGTAGAACGAAAGTTACAGCATAGTCTCGCTGGTTCGGGGACGGACGCCCTCCGGCTGGACACTGCCGTGCGTCCCTACAGCGGGTTACACGACCACTAGCTAACAGCCAACAACCAACAGCCAACAACCAACAGCCAACAGCCAACAGCTAACAGCCAACAGCCAACAGCCAACAGCTACACATGAGCGACAAGCGGGGTGTGGAGAGATCGATGAACTCATTATCTATAATGCGTCAACTCTGCCCTCAAAAAGCTTTGACTAGACAGCAAAAACGAAATTATCAGTAGCTTTGCTACATCTACTCGGTAGATAATATGCGACATGCTGAGTAGTCGACAGAAACGCGAAGATAGGCTTCGTAACACGCTCCTACCTTTGCTCAGCAAAAGAACCTAAATAGTATGCCCGTCAATAAGAATGCTATGACTAGATACCAGATACTCGATGAGCTACTGAGCAATCGGTATCATGACTATTCGCTCGATGATCTAACCGAAGAGGTCAATAGGCGACTAGCCGAGATTGACCCTGACACCAATGGTGTGGTAAGAAGGACTATCGAGGGGGACATACGCTATCTGGAGTATGACAGTCCCTTTATGGTCGAGATCGACAGGTATAGCGTATCGGCCTACAACATAGACAAGCAGAAGAGTGTCACCAAGCGCTGCCTGCGCTATGCCGATCCGTCGTTTTCCATATTCAAGCAGGAGCTCTCTGATGATGAGAAGTATCTGCTGCGTGAGGCACTCTCTCTGATGGGTCAGTTTGACGGGCTGCCTAATCTGGATCATCTTGAGTCTCTTCGTCTAGGATTGAGTGTGGAGAGTAGCGTAGATAGGCGCATTGTGTCACTTGCTAAGAGTCCGCTCTCTAGCTCTAGCCTATTTGGGCAACTTTTTACCGCCATCTCTCAGCAGCAGGTGGTCGAGCTAGACTACCACACCTTTGCGCAGCCTCAAGAGCAGCTTACCACGACCATCCACCCTTATTTATTGAAGGAGTACAACCGTCGATGGTTTCTAGTGGCAGCCGCAGAGGAAGATGGTAAGCTACTCACCTTTGCTCTAGATCGCATCGACCGTTGCCGCCCACTGCCATCTCACCTGTATATGCCTTGTAGTGGGGAGGTCTGGCATCACTTTGATGAGATCATCGGTGTGACGCTATACGACGATAGTCCGCTACATGAGATCATCTTTTGGGTGAGTAATGTCTCGAGAGACTATGTGCTTACGAAGCCGATCCACACCTCACAGGAGCAACTCACAGAGGAGGAGATCGCGTCTCTCCGAGCAACCTACCCCACCCTTGAGGCGGGGAGCTACTTTCGCATCTACTGTAAGGAAAACTACGAGTTGATCCGCGAGCTAACCAGCTTCGGGGCAGAGCTTGTAGTCTTATCTCCTGAAGAGATCCAGAGTAAAGCCTCAAGATATGTAGAGACACTGAGTGAAGTGTATCAGAATTTGCGAAGATAGAGTTCGTAGTCACGTCCTACCTTTGCAATGTCAACGTAAAGGAAGTAATCTATAACCAGTAAAACAGAAGATAATATGATGAACGAAGAAGACATGTGGTATCTAGACGACTACGGTCGTGAGTACGGTGAGTACTCAGGGAGCTATGCTCAGGATGTAGCAGGCTATAGCGATGATGTGATCAACGATGCCTTCGAGGGCGACCCAGAGATCTACTGGAATATTGATTAGCCCCCACCCCCGCTAACGGGTGCTTTTGCGACTACGTAGATAGAGTTCGCAACGATGTAGTACCTTTGTCCTCAAGAGGCGTATCGAGATAGTCGATACACTTGGATGTACGGACGAAGACGAGGTCTTTGACAGTCGGATGAGATAGATACAGATTTGATTCTGTCATGCGTATTCGCATGATGTCCCACTAGCTCCATGAGCCTGTGGGATAACAATGGCTGGTAGTTAAAGTCAATGTTTTTACATTGAAGTCAATCATGATCATAATTATGGTGATTGGTGATTGATGATTATGAGATCTAAAGATCTCCTTTATACAAGGAAATAGAGTCTGTCTCTTCCGACTGCAATGCCTCCCCTCTAGACAATCCCCACAAAAAGATGGATCGAAACAGCATAGCTACACAAGCAAGACTTATGGAGACCAAAGCGGATCTCCTCAGGCTACTCAACCAGATGAAGTGGGATGAGATGGAGAGAGAGGGTATGGCCGATAGGTATCACCCGTTTACTACCACTAACATCAACTACTACTGCAACCCCAACCATACGGAGCTGCGATACAGGACCTTTAAGATCCCCAAGCGCTCTGGTGGCTCACGGGTGATCACAGCTCCAAGGAATAAAACCTTCAAGCTGCTCCTGCGGTACGTCAACGAGATATTTAAGGCACTCTACACGCCCTCACCTCACGCTATGGGCTTTACCGAGGGGCGCTCTGTAGTAACCAATGCAGACCTACATAGAGGGCAGATATATGTCTTCAACATAGACCTGCAAGACTTCTTCCCGAGCATCCACCAGGCACGCGTCTGGAAGCGCATACAGCTAGACCCACTAGGTCTCAAGCGTCCCATAGCCAACATACTGGCAGGGCTATGTGCTATGCGCGTAGATCTAGCGGATGGCGACGTGCAGTATGTACTACCTCAGGGTGCTCCCACATCGCCTATCCTCAGCAATATGATCTGCGACACACTCGATAGGAGACTAGCTGGACTCGCTCGGCGCTTCGGACTCCACTACTCACGCTACGCCGACGATATTACGTTTAGCTCTATGCACCACGTATATCAGCCAGACGGCGCCTTCAGGAGAGAGCTAGAGCGCATCATCACGGGGCAGGGATTTGTCATCAATCAGTCGAAGACACGACTACAGAAGAGAGGCGCCCGCCAAGAGGTCACGGGGATCATCGTCAGTGACAAGCTCAATGTCTCACAGCACTATGTACGAGACTTGCGCAACCTGCTATACATCTGGGAGCGGTATGGCTATGATACGGCTTGCAGTAGGTTTTATCCCAAGTATCAGGCAGACAAAGGGCATCTCAAGAAGGGAATGCCTCAGATGCCCAACATTATCGAGGGCAAGCTCCTGTACCTCAAGATGGTCAAGGGTGAGAGCGACTCCGTCTACCTACGGCTCAAAGCACAGTTTGACCGCCTCACAGGACAGCTCCGTGACACACGCAATATGACGCACAGCATCGCTTACTTAGAGACGACACCTCTCCTAGAGTTCGAGCAAAAGAACCATACGCTCGTAGAGATCCTCCACTCCACACCTCAGGAGCAGACAGACTCCGCCGCCCCCTCTCACCGATATGCGACCTTTACCTTAGGCGGGCATAAGATGCTGGCCTCCGTCAATAAAGTGCTGACAGCCCATGAGGAGCAGCACAAAGAGGCTCTCGCCATCTCACACTGTCTCTCACCTGAGGGGCAGCACTTCTGGCTCATACATCGCCAGAACAAGGTGACCCACCATCCCGCTCCACCCGTCGACCTAGATCAGCTGACCCAAGACCTAGCAGACCTACTCAGCGAATAGTACTTATGAATGACAAGCAGCAAAAAATCATCGCACAGATCGTCCGCCTATGCGCTCAGGACAAAGCCTTCGACAAGGAGCTTCGCAAGCACCTATCGATAGCTCCCGTCGCAGAGCTATCTACCGCTAGCGGGGAGCAGCTGGAGGAGATATACGAGTACTGTATCGCTAAGGTAGTCCAGCGCCAGGCACAAGAGTTTTATGCAGATATGCCGAGCGAGCTACAAAACGACTGTCTCGTAGAGGACTTCTGCCGTATGGAGGCCTTCAGACGCAAGGGGTGCTTTGGAGACTTTGCACTAGCACTATACCAGCAGCTAGAGCACATCACAAATCGTCTCTTTGCCGACACCTCCCTGCAGAGCCTCATCCCCGCCATGTGGCACTGCTCAGCCTATATCAATAGCCGAGGACTAAAAGATGACCAGCTCTCCGTCGCAAATCGTACCGACTCGACCTACACGATCGCACGGCTACTCTTCTTTGATAAGGCCAGCACTAAGTGCAAGACACCACTGAGCCAGCAAACCGCCAACGACAAGATGCGCATTGTCGTCTACTTCGTAGGCTACAAAGCTATGATGAAGAGCTCAGACTATAGTGCCTACTTAGAGCAGACCAAGCTCCTCAAGGAGATCTACCTCTGTCGCAATATGAATCACCGAGGCAGTACACAGACACCCTATGCTCAGGACACTCTAGAGCACATACTCTCGCACCAGTCGGTCTACTACCTCAAGTTCCTAGGTGCCCTGACACAGTTTGTAGAGCAGATCAAAGAGGGATGGCCAACCATACCCTCCACACTCAGCTACGCCCAGACCCTCCCTTAATGAGTCAAACTAATATCGGATTAGAGATTAGAGGTTAGAGACTAGAGGTTAGATCACTCCGATGGCTCTGATAGCTAACAGCTAACAGCCAACAGCTAATAGCTAACACAAGGCGGACTAGACTCTATGGTCTAGCCCGCCTTGTGCGTTATTGCTATGTAGTGTCTAGCGGATCATCTGTGATAGACGAGTACCTCGGTGATCACCCCCTGAGGTGTGATGTAGACGTACTCATCACGATCACCTCGCAGCTCTATCTCAAAGCGGTAGTAAGAGCCCTGAGGCATCTCGATGAAGTCGATATCGTCAATGCGGGCATTGGGATACTTCTGCTGGAGTGCCTTCATGACGACGTTGGGGACGTTTCGCTGAGCCACGTCCCAGCTCGTGGAGATCCACTCACAGGAGTTCGTGAAGCGTACCTCCTTATTCTTCTTATCATGTCGTATCTCCACCTCGACCATGCCGTCGTCGTAGTCCACATCTAGGATGCGGGCGTTGGCATAGCGGTCATTCAGGGTCTTCATACATTGCTCACTGAGGTGCCAGTCCTTCGTTTGGCCACAAGAGGCAAAGAGAGCTACACTGCAAGTCATCAGGAGCGCTATAAATAGAATTTTTCTCATAGGTTCGTGATAGGGTTATCAGATTAGTAGTACTGAAGGGGGGACGAAAGATCTCCCCCCTCTCTCAATCACAAAGATAAGGCTAATTTCTCAATCACCACCGCAGAGCATGCTTTCCTCAGGGCTGACGCGTTATAATCGCTCTATCAGGAGCGACACATGAGCGACAAGCGAAGAATAGATGAGGGCACCATATATAATAATGTGTCAGCCCAGCCCTCTAATCTCTAAAGTCTAATCTCTCTCCTCACTAATTGCTATCTTTGTATGCATAACGACTGATGACACTATGGATACAAGAAGACAACAGAAGATAGCACGACTGATACAGAAGGAGATGGGAGAGATCTTTCGCCCACTGACGCAGCAACTGCGAGGGGTGCTCGTGAGCGTCACCCTAGTGCGTGTAACCTCCGACCTGAGCAGAGCTCATATTTACCTGAGTATCTTCCCCTCAGAGCGTGCTGACGAACTTCTTAAGTACATACAGGACAACGCTGGTAGCTACCGCTACGAGCTGGGACAGCGCACGGGCAAGCAGCTACGAGTCATCCCCGAGATGGAGTACCATATAGATGACTCGCTAGACTATTTGGAGCGTATCGACAAGCTTCTTGAGCAATAGCTTACGCTCTCTAGCTCACTTTTTTCGCTAGCTCCACACGATGCGTCTGCCCTTCTTTATCGCTTGGCGATACCTCTTTGCCCACAAGAAGCTGGGTGCTATCAATATAGTCACCCGCGTGAGCGTGCTGGCCATCGCCGTGGTATCGATGACGATGATCTGCGTGCTATCCATCTACAATGGGTACCAGCAGATGATCCTCGACAAGGTGGTCGGACTGGATCCACAGCTACTGATCACGAAGGGGGACGAAGCGCCCCTGGACCAAGGCGTGGTGACCCAAGAGATTAGTTCGATAAAAGGGATCGAATCGATCGCTCCGCTGGTATGGGGCGAGGGTCTGGTAAGTCGTACGGAGGGCGAGAGCTTCTCCGCGGCGCATCTATATGGTGTAGATAGTGCCTATCTGCGCATCTCTAATATGGAGCGATACCTGTACAGTGGCGACATAGCGATACATCCTGGGCAATACAATCTTGGGGCCTCGATAGCCATCAACCTCAACGCGATAGCGCACGACACGGATCCGCTCATTATCACGCTCCCCAAGCGCAAGGGATACATCAACCCGATCATGCCGATGACTTCGCTGAGACGCTCGCAGGGTGTGCCCGTGTCGGTGCTTTTTACCGACAATGTGGTCTACGACAACTCGATCTTCATACCGCTCTCTGAGCTACGTTCGCTGCTGATGCTTGACGAAAACCAAGCGCACGGTCTAGCTCTAAAGCTGGATGAGGGTGCAGACGAGGGGGCTATCCAAAAAGCGATTGCGACGAAGCTGGGTGAGGAGTACCTCGTCCGTAACCGCGCTGAGCAGCAACCGCATTTGATGCATCTCGTGGCGATCGAAAAGTGGATCACGTCGCTCATCTTTGCCTTTATCCTCTTACTAGCTGCCTACAATGTGATGGCTAGTATCTCGATGCTTCTCATATCAAAGCAGGAGGATATAGCGATCCTACACGCACTCGGCGAGACGCCACGGGATATCAGACGCACCTTCCAGCTGGAGGGACTGATGGTGACACTCATCGGTGCCGTCGGTGGTATAGCTGTCGGGATCGTTCTCTGCTTGCTACAGATGCACTTTGGGTGGCTCACGATCGATCTAGCTTTGGAGTCGCAGCCTTATCCAGTAGCTGTACGACTGACGGATCTACTCGTGGTGCTTGTACTGGTCTTTGCCGTTGGGTACCTAGCGGCTGTCTATCCCGTACGCAAGTTGATCGCTCACCGCAACGCTTCACGCTAATACTATGACAAACCAAGCTAATACTCCTGGGCTACTGCCTGACGTACCTGAGTACACGGCTCAGATCATACATCTATGGATCGCCGAGGAGAGCATACGTATCCTCACGCGACAGCAACAACCACTGGAGCTACTCCAGCAACATCTGATGCAGTCCGATCCTCTCAGACAAAGTCTGATGAAAGAGCTACTCAGCGAGGAGTCTGTCGCGCAGATCCTCAGCGGTCAGCACGCTCCCGTCACGAAGCAGCTACTTGCAGAGTGCGAGGCGATACACAAGAAGGTGAGCCAAGATGAGCGCAACATCGTCTACCAAGGGTGCTACATACTAGTCCTACCGACGATCGTCGCCTTTAGAGCAAAAGATCCACACGTCAAGGAGATGGGCGAGATAGAGATCCTCTGCACGATCCTATACAACGCCACCATGCAGGGACTCATAGGGAGCAGCGCGGCAGGAGCAGAGCACTCCCCTACCGACACGCGTGTCTACCAGCAGATCAGTGCCCTCTTTGCCCTACTTGATCAGGAGTACCATCGCAAGCATCACCAGGAGGAGTCACAAGCGAAGCCATAGTCATGAGCAGAGGTCGTATCATCTTACTCGGTGCCTCGGGACAGCTAGGGCGCAGTATCACACGAGAGCTAGCAGAGCGGGGTAATCCCTACGAACTAGTCAGCTACACACATGAGCAGCTCGACTACACCGACACGGAGTCTCTATCCCGAGCGATCAAGCTCTGGGAAGAGCAATCTGTCGCTTACGACTGGACGATGGTGGTCAACTGCGCTGCCTTCACACAGGTAGACCTAGCCGAAGATCCGGTACACTATCGTGACCTCCTGGAACTCAATGCACTACTGCCGGCACAGCTGGCGGAGAGCCGTCTGCCGATCATACAGATTAGCACAGACTACGTCTTCGATGGGAAGCAGGGTACGCCCTATCATGAGGAGGATAGTACCAATCCGCAGAGTCTCTATGGTCGCACCAAGCGTCAGGGAGAGCTGGCACTCCTGATGCACCCGACGCATCCCTCTGAGCAGCATCTAGTCATTCGCACGCAGTGGCTCTGGGCTCCGTGGGGACACAACTTCGTTCGCACCATGCTACGGCTGGCTCGTGAGGGGAAGCCGCTACGTGTCGTCAACGATCAGATCGGTTCGCCCACGTCGGCTCCTTCGCTGGCACGAGCTATCTGCGAGATCGTCGCTTGCTACGATACGGAGCGCACCTTTCGCACGCCACTACTCCACTATGCCGACCGAGGTATCTGCTCGTGGTACGACTTGGCCCATGAGGCGATCGCCACGCATCTGCCTGAGTACGACTTGTCACAACTGACTCCGATCTCTACGGCTGAGTACCCCACGGCTGCCGAGCGTCCCGCTTACAGCGTGCTGGCGACCGACAGGATAACGGCTTGCTACGGCATCACGCCTCCTAAGTGGCAAGATGAACTACAGATAGCTATAGACTAAATGCGCGCTAAGGTAGAGGATCAACGGCTAAATAGTCACATTCTGCGGCTCACGATCCCCAACATCATCTCCAATATCACCGTCCCGCTGCTCTCGCTCATCGATGTAGGGCTGGCGGGACACATGGCTCACCCCGAAGCTATCGGCTCAGTCACCGTGGCGGCTACCATCACCAACACGATCTACTGGCTCTTTGGCTTCATACGACTAGGCACGACAGGACTTGTCGCTCAGGCTTACGGCCGGCAAGACGGCTCTGACATCAATCGTCAGCTGGCTCGTGGTATCACGATGGCACTCCTCTGCACGATCATCGTACTGATCATCTCCCCCTTTGCCACGCTCCTGAGCGGTGTCGTCACAGGCGGTGCTGCCGAGCGACTAGGCACAGAGGCTGAGCAATATATCCAGATCATCTTCTCGGCAGCCCCTGCTGTCATGATGATCTATGCGCTGAATGGATGGTTCATAGGTATGCAAAACACCCGCATCCCCATGATTGCCTCGATGAGCGCACTGGTGGTCAACTTCCTCGTCTCCTATACGCTCGTCGTCCACTATCAGATGGGTGTCGAGGGACTCGCCATCGGTACCTGCGTAGCGCAGTATAGCCAGGCACTCTTACTACTCACCACCCTACTCATTAGGTATCGCTATCTCGTGCGTCATCTGAGGCTCAGCCACTTCACCGATACGAAGGGTTACGGACGCTACCTTATCCTCGGACGCGATCTGATGCTCCGCTCCTTGCTACTCAGTAGTATCACGCTCTTCTTCACATACGCCGGTGTCCGTGAGGGTGCGATCGCTGTGGGAGCGAATGCGCTGCTGATGCAGTTCTTCAGTATCTTCAGTTACTTTATGGATGGCTTTGCCTATGCCGGTGAATCGCTCTCGGGACGCTTCTACGGCGCGGGGCGTATAGACCTACTCAACGCAGTGATAAGTCGTCTTTTTGCCATAGGCATCGTCCTGTCACTCCTCGCTGCGCTCCTCTTTGCGCTCTATCCCGATGGCTTACTACGCTTCTTGAGTAGTCACGATGAAATCATCGCTTACGCCAGGCAGTACCATCTCTGGGCAGCACTGATCCCGCTAGTAGGCTTCGGTGCTTTCCTCTGGGATGGTATCTACGCAGGCACGACCCGCTCGTCAGGTCTCAAGTGGTCTATGATCGGATCGAGTATTGTCTTCTTTGCGCTCTACTATCTGCTCTATAACTCACTCGGCATGACCGCCTTGTGGATCGCTTTCGACAGCTATCTACTGGTACGTACAGCGATCCTCACGGCGATCTGGTATAGGCGTCCGATGAGGGCTACTACTACCTGACTCTCTTATTATGATGTCTCCGATTCTGTAGCCATAGCAATCGAGACGAAGCTTTCTTTTTGTCTTCTTTAAGACGGATCTGTATCTGACAAAACGTGCCATCCTCGTAACTCTTTATGGAGGCCCCCAAGAAGTCTCCATGAGCATTATAGGCGTTGACGACACCATCTGTATAGGTGTAATTTAGACCAAATCCATTAGCCTTTAGATAGGACTTAAATGCTTCAGACTTCAAGTCTTCTTCGCCCGATATACATAGTAACTGCATATTGATGAAGGGAACACCATTGGGAGACTCACAGATGTAGTTGACCCACCGAATATTAGTCTTGGAAACTTTGTCCTCAAGCGTCTCGAAGTCTAGCGAAGTATCGGACGAATATTCTGGAGCATAGTGGCGCAGCCCTAGAGCCGTCTCGAAAGCTTTTATACCGGTTACATCTTTCTTGCGAAAGGCCTCTACAGATGGGAAGTCTACCGCATCAGGTATGATCTCATGCTCAGCATCCATCGGAGCCTCTGGAGCTGCTAAGGCGAACTCTATGTACATAGTCGCTTGTAGCTCTGGATAGGCGTCATCCATTAGGAAGACAGTCAGCTGAGGATTGCTCTCGTGAGTGCCTCGGAGTACGGGGAAGGTCTTGCCCCCAAACGTAAGCTCTTCTTTATTCAGTTTCTTGAAGCCTAGCTGACTTAACATCTTGCGCGTATTACTGCAGTCTTGGAGCGTCTCCTTGCTATATGCTGCTATGACATCTCCGAGAGGGTCTTCTGAAGTCATACCATAGATGACCGCTGTGATAGTCTTTAGTTCAGTATTTACAAACCCAGGCATAGGTATCTCATGATCCCAATTTATATCCTGAGGAGTACGCCCTAGATTCTTTTCATAGCCTAGTATCTCTTTGTCTACAATGACCCAGTTCTCTTTGACTGGATCAAACTTTAGTAGAGGCAGTTCTTGAGGAATATCCTCAGCGACTACGGAGACTGGCACCCGAACGACTGTATCTGCAGCTTGTATACTGATCTGACAGCTCCCTACATCTATACCAGACACCACACCCAGCTCATCTACCTTAGCTACTGATGGGTTATCACTAGTAAAGGTCACAGGGGTATCTTGAGGAGATACCCTATAGACGATCTGACGCGTCTCACCCTTCTTAAGTGTTAGCTCTGTCGTCTCTACGATTAGTGCGGTCTCTGAGTCATTGCGGACGGTAACCGTTGAGGTAGCCACCTGATCGCCTAGCTGTGCGGTGATGATCGCCTCGCCCGTAGACAAAGCTGTGACGACACCCTGACTGGACACTGATGCTACTTGCGGGTTTTGGCTCTTGAAGACGATTCTAGGATCAAGGCCTTCAGGGGTACAAGTAGCTGTCAGCTGATACTTCTCTCCGACCTTGAGCTGTATTGCTTCGGGTGAGAGAGAGATAGTCAGATATACTCCGACTGGCTTCTCGCATGCTGTAAGGGTTAGCAAGAGAGAGAGGATGATAAGGAGTTGCTTTTTCATAGTTATATATCTTTCGGGTGATGATTATCGGCGAGCTGGGAGTCTTTTTGAGAGAGGTCTCATTGATGCAGAGATACCAGCAGGTATATCCTTTTGTAGGATGATCTGTAGCTTGGCAAAGGGCTTGTTGTCGTAAATCTCTATGAAGGCTTGACACAAGTCACCACTAGCATTGTAAGCACGGACTGCTCCAGTCTCTGTAATGGTATAGTTCTGGTTGAAGCCATTATTACTAAACCACTGCTTCATGGCAGCAGACTCTATATCTTTCTGATTTCGGATGCAGAAGAGCTGGGTATTGATGTATGGATATCCGCTAGGAGCATTGTTGACATAGTAGACCCACTCGAAGTTTGTCTGAGCGATTTTGTCAGGCTTATGCTCGAAGTCTAGATTTCCCTTTTTAGACTGTGACTTATCAAAGTTTCTATATCCTATCTTCTCCTCAGCACCCTTGATGAGCTCCTCATCATGAGAGTTAAACTCACTGACAGCGGGGAAGTCACGACTCTCAGGAACTATCGGATGCTTAGGGTCTAATCTCTTGGAGTAGTTATCTTTTGCAAACTCGATATACATCGTTGCATTGAGGTCTGGACGCTCTTCGTCTAGCAAGAGTACTGAGAGTGTCGGGTCTTGGTCATTGATAGATCGTAATGCAGGATTGGGATACCCATTGATCGTATGAGTTGTGAACTCGGTAAAGCCTAGGAGAGCTAACATCTCTTTTGTCACAGGGCAATAAGTCGTCGACTCCTTACCATAAGCATATATCAACTGACCACCATCAATGGCGTCAATGGCATAGACCGCAGTGGTTATCACGTTAAGCTCTTTATTGACAAAGGCTCTCAGCGTATGCTCATCGTCATACTGTATAGATTTCATCTTACGTCCTAGCGCAGCTTCATACGCCAAAACCTCAGCATCTGTCACCTTACCTGAGGCATCTTGCTCCACTTGAAACTTCATCAGAGGCAGTTCTTGCTCCCTAGCAATACCCTCTTCATGTACAGAAACAGAGACATAAGCTGTCGTATCAGCGCTCTTCACCGCTATGCGACAACTACCTTTAGAGCGACCCGTCACTAGCCCCTTATCATTTACAGTAGCGATGTCAGCTTCATCACTAGAGAAAGTGACGAGTGCATCCTCCGGAGTTATAGTGTATTCAATCTGTGCTGAATGCCCTACGAATAACTCCAGCTGGTCTGTCTTCAAGCTTAGAGAGGTGTGTGCTGGTGTAGACCCAGCCTGTACGACAACTCGTGAAGAGGCTGTCTTGTCTCCCACCTGAGCAGTAACGATAGCCTCACCAACGGAGACACCGACTACGCGTCCATCAGCATCGACGGATACGGCTGGATTATTGCTTTGATAGGAAACAACGTAGTCCTTTCGCTCTGGGGTGCATGTGAGGGTCAGCTGTTGGCTTTCTCCCACTTGTAGAGTTAGTAGTTCAGGAGTCAGAGTTATCGTTGTGGGGTTCGGAGTAGACATAGGCTCCGAGCAAGAGTAGACCATCGCAAGGAGTAGTGCTACGAGCAAGGTATAAGTATGTTTCATCTGAGTAGAGAGCAATTAGTGTTATACTATATGGGTATCTTTCTTTGAGCTAGACGAAGCCTAGGTAATGCGTTACCTAGGCTTCATTCTTTATGGGGGTTACAAGATGATCTTCTGGATCTCTTGGGTACCATCAGAGTAAGTAGTCTTGCGTATATAGACACCCTTGTCTGGAGTGCTTACTCTGCGTCCCGATAGGTCATAGTACTCCACGAGAGTGGTCGTCCTTGACGTAGTACTAGGCTCACTGATGCTATTGGGATTCTCGCCATTGATATAATATTCCGTTATGCCAGAGCCGAGACGTATATCCCCGTCTATGTAGAGAGCCTCCATTCCGACCTTTTCTTTTGCCTCTTGGTAAAAGTAGATAGTGCGATCATTCTCATCATACTTATAGAACTCGTACTGATCGTGGAATGAGTATGGCACATCTGTCATATCTGTCTCGAGATTTTTATATTCCTCAGCTTTAAAAGTCTTGAGCTGCCCATCTATATATAGATTATAGTATAGGTGAGATGGGTCGAGGTAGTTAAAGTCTGCAGAGTAGTAGCTTAGACTAAACTGCAAGCCACCAGGACCACCGTATGGACTCGGGTCGTATGGTTGGTAAGCGGTAAGTTTGGGAGGCATCGGTGCTGCTGGTCTCTTGTCCCACAGGTTGATGAGAGCATAGCGATAAGAGTCGAAGATATTGGTACTGCGATCATCGTCTATACTCTTATGTATCATGAGCATCCCCTTAGTACTTAAGGAGTTCTTTTCCTCATCGTATGTAAAGACTAGAGGATCCGAGCTAAAGCAAGGCTTGTCAAACTCGTTGCCCATCTCGTCTACGCCTTTGCCCAAGACTGCTGAGGATGCGTATACATAGCAGGCAGTCTTAGTATCTATACCTACATAAGATGTGGGCGGGAAGGTTACTGTACTCCCCTCTCTTACACCTTTGATCCATAGTCCCTTTACATTTGCAGATAGATCTCCTAGGTACACATCGTTGCCATCGAAGGCATACTTCACAGGATATAGCTGCGACTTACCCTCCATATCCATATAAAGCATGAGTCCATCCCACACTTTGGCTCCAGCAGATGGTGCGATCGTATTATTAGCTTTGCGTACAGCCTTATAAGATCCCTCGGCATAGCTTGTCCAGGCTCCATTAGCCTTGCACATACCGATCATCTCACCCTCGGGGATTATCATGATGAGTGAATCGTTACGCCACACATATCGTAGCACTTGATTATCCTCTCCCTCATTAGGGCGGAATGTGTCCTTGCCATCTTGAGAAACAGGGTGTATACGGTAGAGATATCCGTAACTCTTACCACCATTGAAGATGTCATCCTCAGAGTAAATCGCTTGAGGTAGTTGAAAGGAGATCGTATCGCCATCAGAGCGCGAACCCTTTATCCATGTTTTCGTGTAGAGTGTATTGAGTGGATTCTCTAGATACACCGCCCCATCATTGCCGAATATCATTCGCTGCCAGTCGCCAGAGCTGGAGTCTGCTATGGCATAGTAGTAGACAGACTCAAACCCAGTCGTCGTCCGGTAGAGATCTATCGTATCTCCCGCTGGTGGCTGGGTGATGATCGTTGGTTCGTCCTGTGCTAGGACTAAAGATCCCATACATAGGGATAGCAGCATTACAAAGAGTACTTTCTTCATAATAGTCTTATTTTAATTTTGAGTTGATATCCGTAGCAATGTGAGGGCAAATATATCTAAATGTTTTGTTAAACGCAATACATAAGCTAATTACTATCAGCGTCCGCTGAGGGTGTCAACAAGCTGTTCATAACCCCCATTTTTCTGTTGAAAAAGCTGTTCATAACTCGTCAATAACTCAAGGCTAACTTATTTGCTTATCTCGGGAAGTTGTATAGCTACGAAAAGATTTCAATTATGCAAATAAGTTACGGTTGAGTTATCAACCAGTTTTGATCAAGTTATGAACAGGTACAGATAGAGAGCGAGACGACCGTAACTGCTCACGATCGTCTCGCCTTTTTATATCCTCTAAGTAGCTACCAGAGCCGACTAGAGAGGATAGGATAGTAGTGTCATTAGCTCCTGCACAGGGGGAGTTATGAACAGATTTGACGCACCATTATCATCATCAAGAGTAGATATAGAGATAAGCTATACAGATATCATATATAGATGATGATATATGAGCTGTCGGGAGCGTGACTAGAACTTGTACTGTGCTCCCACGGTCACCATGTGTAGTGGCTTGGCAGCGACGAATGCTTGATGCTCGATCTGCTGACGCAGGAAGCAGTCGTACTGGAGTGACAGGCGCAGGTGATCCTGCTGGAAGAAGTAGTTGACCCCAGTCGATAGCTGATGAGAGCGACCCTCGGTACGAGCTGACAGTTGACCTAGCTTAACATCCTGCACAGCCTTCGGGTCGAAGTGTCTATTACGATCATAGTATGCGTACCGACCGAAGAGCTCTAGGTCAATAGGCTTGATACGCTCCACAAGCTGTGCCATACCCGCGATGAAGTGACGCTGCACGAAGAGGTCATTGCCAGGTGTAGGATTAGCCTTGGGACCCACTGCTAGATTAGCGTTTTGCCATCCAGGCTGTAAGCCCATGATGCCCTCAGCGGTGAGCATCAGCTGCCCGCCTTGATGCTTGATGGTACTTGTGAGGAAGGCACCCCCGTAGGTACGTAGCATGCGATCTTTCTTAAGGGTAGCCGTTCCCTTGTCAAAGGCGTAGTATCCTCCAGGCGTAGGCATAGTGCCAGCGTATCCCGAGAGTCCGAAGCTGACAGCGTGGTTGTTGTCCTGCTCGGTCAGAGCTAGGCGTAGAGCTAGGTTAGGGAGATTTTTGTTCATTCCCTTGTCCACATTGCCTGATAGGATAGAGAGAGTGGACTCAAGCTGCCACCGCTTGCTCTGACCTAGTGTGCCGTTGTATCCCATCTCTAGTCCCATATCAATATCTCCAGGGAATAGATCGAATATATAGAGTGATCGCTCAAGGGCTGCTCGCTTGCTAGAGCTATAAGGTAGCTCATATCCAAAGCTTGGCGTCATGAGTCCTCCCTTGACGAAAGCGCCCTCAGCCCAGTGAGGCTTGTACTCGGCATAGACGTTGAAGATAGAGATCTTTTGGTCGTTAGCGTTGACATCTACTCTGGCAGCCAGGTCTCCGTAGCTGGCTATAGCCGCAATTCGTCCACGACGTATTCCCATCCTCGTGGTGGGCTGGTCATTAGGAGCCGTGGTGTTACCGACCCTGATGTAGTCGCTCTCGGAGCCATACTGCGCGAGAGCCTGGATGAAGCCGGTGAAGGTAACGCGTACCTGCTCCTGCGCATAACTTGATACGCTAGAGAGAAGTAAGAAGAGAGAGCTAATAGCGATGATTCGCATGTGCATCTTAGAAGTCATGAGTCTATGAGATTAGAAGTTAAAACTTTATGCAAAGGTAGGGATATTCGGATGGACTGACCGCTACTTAACGAAAGCTTAATAGCTTGTTGGCGTTCGGGGCTGACGCATCATAGTTATAGTGTGTCAGCCATGCCCTCTAACCTCTAATCTCTAACCTCTAATCTCTATTTACATATCTTTACGGGGAAATCAGTCCGATTCCCTCCTTTCTCGAATATCCACGTGGGAAATCTCAAATCTCCACGTGGATATTTTTTATTTTCCACGTGGGGGCGAATCATTTCTTCCGAAGTTTCATTTCATTCCTCCGAAGTTTCATTTGATTCCTCCGAAGAATTTTTTATTCTCCACGTGGAGATTTTGAAATATCCACGTGGAAATCACTTTTCACCGACACAGCCCCGTTTTGATATGTAGTTGGGGCTAAATTATTGTAACGCATCAGTCCTGGCTGGCGTTTGGTCTAAAGCGACCATCTCGTCAGAAAGCTATATATTTGTAGCATTGAAAATGTAGATTGACATTTATAGATGACGAGACTAAGCGTTAACATCAACAAGATAGCGACCCTCCGCAACGCTCGTGGCGGAGACACGCCTAATGTGGTACTGGCAGCACGTCGCTGCCAAGAGTTTGGTGCCGAGGGGATCACGGTACACCCGAGGCCTGACGAGCGGCACATCACTTATCAAGATGTGAGAGACCTCAGAGAGGTGGTCACCACGGAGTTTAACATCGAGGGCTATCCCTCTGACTCTTTCCTCGACCTCGTCTGCTCGGTACGTCCTGAGCAGGTGACGCTCGTGCCTGACAAGCCTGACGCGCTCACCTCCGACAGTGGCTGGGCCGTGGATGATTGTCGTGACCTGCTCAAGCCGATCATCGAGCGTCTGAAGCAGGCGGGCATACGTGTCTCGCTTTTCGTTGGTACCGACCCACGACACATCGAGGCTGCTGCAGAGATCGGTGCCGATCGTGTGGAGCTCTACACGGAGCCCTATGCGTCGCAGATGGCGCAGAGTGGCGATCCGAAGGTGATTGTCGCTCCTTTTGCGGAGGCTGCTCAGGTGGCACACCGTGTTGGTCTGGGAGTCAATGCGGGTCATGACCTGAGTCGTGACAACCTCGCTTACTTCGTCCAGCATGTGACGCCACTAGATGAGGTTTCCATAGGACATGCACTCATCAGCGATGCCCTTTATCTAGGCCTCAAGGAGACCATCGCACAATATCTCAAACAAGCTCACTCTAACTCATAAACATACCCTTGCAAGAATAACTTATGTATCCTATACTTCAGATTGCCAATACAGTAGCTGAGCAGACAGCTACCGAACCCGCTACGATGTCTCTATGGGAGCTGGCGTGCGCTGGTGGATGGATTATGATCGTCCTTCTGCTTCTCTCGCTCGTTGCTATCTACGTTTTTGTAGCTAAGTATATCGAGCTGCGCAAGGCTAATCGTCCAGACGAATCTTTTATCGCACGCATCAAAGACTACCTCCAGATGGGACGCAAAGATAGTGCGATAGCCCTTTGCAAAGAGAAAAACACCCCCGAGGCGCACATGATCGAAAAGGGACTCAAGCGTCTCGGACAGCCTGCCTCTGAGGTGCTTCCCGCTATCGAAAACGTAGGCTCCTACGAGGTGGGACGTCTCGAGCGTGGACTACCCCTGCTAGCAACCATCGCTGCGGGTGCTCCGATGATTGGTTTCCTTGGTACGGTGACCGGTATGGTGCAGGCGTTCTTTGACCTAGCTAATGCGCCTGGTGGTATCGACGTATCGCTCCTCTCGAGCGGTATCTACCAAGCACTGGTTACGACCGTGGGCGGTCTGATCGTCGGTATCGTGACGCTCTTCCTCTACAACTACTTGGTCGGACAGATCAACCGCATCGTCAATCGTCTAGAGGCTAATACGCTAGACTTTATGGATGTGATCAACGAACTGTAAGCAATCGTGCTACACCCCTTAATGCTAAGCTCATGAGTATCAAGAGACGCAGTAAGCATATATCTGTATTTAGCATGGCATCGATGACCGATGTCATCTTCCTGCTGCTGATCTTCTTTATGGTGGTCAGCACGCTGGTGGTACCGAATGCGATCAAGGTCAATCTACCCTCCTCGCAGTCGACCGCCACAACGCAAGAGCCGGTGGCACGCATCACCATCGATGCCGAGGGCTACTACTACATATCCACAGAGAGTGCACCTGAAGTGACGATGCTACCTGTCGAGGAGCTAGAGGCTAGACTCTACGAGATAGGAGCTGCACACGACGACGAGGAGGATCCTTACGTAGTCCTCTACGCCGACAGATCGGTGTCGTATGGTGAGATTGTCAAGGTACTCAACGCCTCGGCTACCGCTGGACTACGTATGATCTTGGCGACAGAAGCTTTACAAGATAACGAGACGGAGAGAGATGTCTAAGGTTCGCTCGGATAGATGGATCGCTGGAGGTGTAGCCTTGCTGCTACATCTACTCGTTGTGGGCTTGCTCTTTTGGCTCAGTATGAATGCTTCTGAGCAAAAGCACACGAGAGATAAGGAGATATGGATCTCCGTAGGTGTAGACCCAGACTTTGGCGACAAGATCGAGCATCAAGGAGACTTGGTGGCTGCCGCATCTACCTCTGCTCGTCCTGCCTCTGCGGCCTCTGAGAGTGCACAGCCTGCGTCTCCTCAGCAACCAGCACCTAAGGCTCCTGAGGCTACCCCTACCCCACGTCCTACGCCTACGCCTGCACGAGCTACGCCAACGAAAGAAAAGCCCAAGGCCGTGCAGAAGCCTACTGGTCCCTCTGAGCGTGATGTGGATAGCAAGGTGGCTGGACTCTTCGACCGTAAGAAGCCGACAGGCTCTGAGTCTGGCACGGGCAAGAGCGACGCAGGTAGTGGTGTCGCTGACAAGGGGAGGGCTGGCTCCTCCGCTGGATGGTCGCTCGACGGGCGCTCTATCGTGGGCAATGGCGGACGACCTGTCATGCCGACACGAGTCCCCGACATACGTGGTACGGTCGTCGTCGAGATCACGGTGAATGCCGCTGGGCAGGTGATTGACGCTAAGGTGCGCCTGCGTGGTACCAACGTGGTGGATAGTGCACTCCGAGATGCGGCTGTCAAGGCAGCCCGCAAGACTCGCTTTAACGCTTTGGGTGGTGTGCCTGATCAAAAGGGTACGATCACCTATCACTTTGATGTCAAGGGTTAGCTGCTGAGCAACCTTGACAAGAAACTCTTAATTACCTAACAACTTCACAACAAACAGCATGAGTAACATGAACAACATACTAGTCTTCCTCGCCGAGGGCTTCGAAGAGGTCGAGGCACTCGCCATCATTGACGTACTAAGACGTGGTAATCAACCTGTTACCACAGTATCCATCACAGGCTCTCTCGCAGTAAGAGGCGCGCATGATGTGACTATCCAAGCAGATATGCTCCTCGAGGAGCTACAGAGCGGTGCGCTCCCCAAGGCTATCGCCCTACCTGGCGGGCTGACCAAGCTCAACGAGTGTGAGCCACTCCTCGAGCTGATACGTCGTCAGCACGAGGCGGGCGGTACGATCGCTGCTATCTGTGCCTCTCCACGAGTACTAGGCGCAGCTGGTATCGGTGACGGCAAGATGCGTGCGACCTGCTATCCAGGCATTGAGGAGCAGGTACCAGGCTTCGTCTTGACAGGTGCCGATGTAGAGGTGTGCGGACATATCGTCACGGGACGTGGTCCGGCGCTGGCACTGCCCTTTGCCTTCAGACTACTCGAGGAGGTCGCAGGTCGTAAGACCGCCGAGCAGGTCGCCGCGGGCTTTCTCTACAAACTGTAGTTATCTAGTCTCCTAGTGCCTCTAGTGTCACTAGGAGCACTAGCCAACAGCTAACGGCTAACAGCCAACAGCCAATCATGCGCGTCTTCTTCAAGTTCGTCCGCAAGGAGTTCATCCACATCTTCAGGGATCCGCTTACGCTGATGCTCTTGATAGGCATGCCCATCGTCTTGGTGCTAGCCTTCGGCTTTGCGCTCACCTCTGAGGTAAAGCAGATCGATGTGGTCGTGGCGACACCGACGCGCACCCCTTTTGTCGAGAGACTCTTCACACATCTTGACCAGAGCGATGCAGTAGGCTCCGTGAGCCTGATCACACCATACGAAGATATGGACGAGGCACTACGCACAGGCGCAGCACACGTCATCATCGTCTTACCGAACGACATAGACAAAGAGCTGCTCGCAGGCACTGAGCCTACCGTGCAGCTCCGTCTTGATGCGAGCGATCCTAATACCTCAGCACTCATCAGTGCGCAGATACAGGGGCTTATCTACACGACTGTGCAGGAGTACTTAGAACAGTTTGGCGCGCTCATGGCGATGCGTATGGCGACCATGAGACCTTACCAGATAGAGACCTTCACGACGCTACTCTACAACCCCGAGATGCGGGCACCCTACTACTTCGTGCCAGGCGTCATGAGCTTGGTCTTGATGATTATCTGCGCCCTGATGACCTCTGTCTCGATCGTTCGGGAGAAGGAGTTTGGCTCTATGGAGGTCCTACTCACCTCGCCCGTCAATCCGATCACCATCCTGCTCTCTAAGACCGTCCCCTACTTCACGCTGAGCATCTTTAACGTGGTCACCATCTTACTCTTGTCACGCTTCGTGCTGGGAGTGCCGCTACTAGGGTCGGTGAGTGCCATCTTCTTCGTGTCGCTCCTCTTCATCCTCGTGTCGCTCCTCCTCGGCATGCTCATCAGCACCATAACGGACAATCAGACCGCCGCCATGCTCATCAGTGGCGCGGGACTACTGCTCCCCGTAGCGATGCTCTCGGGCATGTTTTTTCCGATCGAGAGTATGCCGATAGTGCTACAATACTTCGCCCGTGCGATCCCCGCCACATGGTACTCCATAGCGGTCAAAAAGTTGATGATACAGGGTCTCGGCTGGTCCTCGATCCTCTGGGAGTCGCTCATCATGACGGGTATGAGCGTCGTACTAGTCATCCTAGCGCTGCTCAACTTTAAGAAGAAACTAGAGTAAACCCTCCCTGATATCCTATGCTACTAGCTCTCATACGCAAAGAGATATACAACCTGCTCCGCAATAGGTTGCTACTCGGGATGGTCGTCATGTACCCTATCGTCGTCTTGATGCTCCTCCCCTTTGCTACGACTACGGATATCAAGAATCTGCAGACCGTCGTCATCGATCACGATCATACGTCGCTCTCACAGAGACTACAGCAGCAGTTCTTTAGCTCGGGCTACTTTGTCAACGCTTGGCAGGGCCAGCTCCCCCCTACCCTTCAGGAAGGTATGGAGCTCATAGAGGAAGGTCAGGCCGATCTCATCATAACGATCCCGCCACGCTTTGAGGAGCAGCTCATGCGTTATCAGAAGGCTCAGATCGAAGCACGGATCAATGCCTTTAACGCTACAAAAGGTGCCGTCGCCGGGGGTTACACACAGCAGATCGTACAGCAGTTTGTCACTCAGCTCAACGAGTCCACAGGAATAGAGGAGCTAGCCACCATACCGATCCGCATCGTTGAGGTCAACCGCTACAATCCTCAGGTGAACTACAAGAACTATATCATCCCCGGTCTTGTTGCCATGCTCATTACGATGACCGCATTCATCCTCCCAGCACTCAATATGGTGCAGGAGAAGGAGGTCGGCACCATCGAGCAGATGAATGTCACGCCGATCCACCCGCTCATCTTCATGCTCTCCAAGGCACTCCCCTATATCGTCATATCGATATTCATGGTCTTCCTGGCGCACCCTATCGTCGGACTGCTATACCGCTTATGGCCCCAAGGCAATGTCGGGATGATGATCGTCGGCACCATGCTTTACGTCCTCGCTATGAGCGGACTGGGACTCTTCATCACCAACTTTGCGCATACGCAGCAGCAGGCGATGTTCTCCTTCTTCTTCGTCTTGATGTTTTTCATCCTCCTCGGTGGGCTCTTCACCCCGATCGAGGGAATGCCATCGTGGGCACGTGCCCTAGCCGTGTCGCACCCCTTCACGCACTACAGTATCTTGATGCGCACTTACTACCTCAAGCCAGTCGCCTTCACCGAGCTATGGCGCGAGCTGACGGCACTCTCTGTCTTTGCCGTAGTCAACGGCACGGCCGCCATCCTCACCTACCGCAAGCGCGCTTAGCGACAAAGGGTTGAGACGCTCCTATCCCCTTTTTTCGTACCTTTGGAGATGGTTCGTCTGATCCATGGGCTATCGCTCATTTTGTAGATCAGCACTATTTACTAAACACACACTATAATCATAATGAAGAAAAACTACACTTTACTCCTACTCCTCGCCATGACTCTGCTAGGAGTAGCTACACAGACGAAAGCTCAGGCACCGCTCATGGAGCCCAGCGTCGATCTCACCTTCATCACCGATGACGAAAACGCATCGCTGCTCATAGGCGTCATCGCACCCGTCGACGGCTGCTGGATAGACCTCAATGGTGACGGTCAGTGCCAGGACAATGAGAAGATCCAAAAGGGAACGGAAAAGAGACCTATCGACCTGCCCAAAGATCTGACCAAGACGACTATCTATGGTCCGATCACCTACCTCAATCTCAATAAGACAGCCCTCACCGCTATTGATCTCTCTAAGATCAATACCCTCGAGGAGCTATGGTGCTACCAGACAGGGATCAAGGAGCTCGACGTGACTGGGCAGCCTAACCTTAACAAGCTTTTCTGCCACTCAACTGTGATTAAGGAGCTAGACCTCTCAAAGAATCCTAAGCTCAAAGAGCTTGGAGTGCAGAATTGTATTCTCAAGGCGATAGATCTCTCTAATCTACCAGAGCTTGAGGTGGTTGTACTCAGCGGTAATAAAATCAGCTCAGTAGATCTAACACACAACCCTAAGCTAAAGGTATTCCATGGTGAAAAGATGGCGCTTACCTCACTAGATCTCTCTAAGTGTCCCGAGCTTACCCTCATACAGTGCAGTCAGAATTATGATCTCAAGACCGTAGATCTCTCTATGCTACCCAATCTAGAGGTATTTAAGGCTGACCTAATAGGGATGAAGTCACTAGACGTCTCGCACAACCCCAAGCTCAAGCAGCTACACCTCGGAGGGAACAAGCTGACCACACTAGATCTATCAAAGAATCTTCTACTAGAGGAGCTGAATCTCAATAACAACAAGAAGCTCTCCTCGCTTGACTTCCTCTCTAGTCTTCCTGAGCTAAAGATGCTTACGATCAAGAAAACAAACCTTACCGTCGATCCAGACTTCTCAAAGAACACCAAGCTCGAGTACATCAATATGGCTAGTTGTGGATTTAAAAAGATAGATCTCTCGCACAATCCTATGATAAAGAGGCTCTACTGCGAGAGGAATGAGCTCACCGAGCTAGACCTGACGAAGACTCCCCTACTGCGAGACTTCATCGCCTTTGAGAACAAACTCACCAAGCTAGACTTCTCCGCTTGTAAGGAGCTTCAGTACGCTGACATCACCGTCAATGCCATCGATGAGCATGCTATGCAGGTGATTGTGGAGTCGATCCCCAAGTTCGAGCTACTGGATGCAAGCTTCCTCGCTGCAGGCCGATTCATCGCCATCGACATGGCGGAGACAGAGGAGAAAAACGACATTACCGATAGACAAGTCAAGGTCGCTACCGACAAGGGCTGGGTGCTCATGAATGGTAATGCTGGTGATCCACAGCCATACCCTGGTAGAAGTACCGTCTCCGTGACACAACTCACTACGGCCGAGACAGCTATCTACTACAACTCCGCAGACGAGCGTCTCTACGTACGTCTCGCTGAGGACATGCCCGCTACCCTACTGAAGGTATATGCAGCCTCTGGTGAGGAGCTCCTGAGCGAAGTGTACGACCAGGACGATAGCTCTATCTACGTAGGCTATCTACCACAAGGAGCCTACATCGTACAGGTAGGAGATGCCACCTACAAGTTTGTCAAGAGGTAGCAAACCCTCACCGCTTATAGTCCAAATCATGACATAGGTCAGGAGAGCGTCACAAGAAGTGACAGCCTCTACAGATATCCACGTGGAAAATATCAAATCCCCACGTGGATATTTTTTATTCTCCACGTGGATATCCGCTTTTTCTGAATCAAGCTCGTCTAAGGCTAGAGAGATTCTATCTTATCTTCAGCACAGAATTTTCCCAACCCTTCGAACTAGTAACTTAGCCATTGCTCTCTGATAGCGTATTTTCCACTCCAAATTGCAATTTGGAGTGGAAAATACGAGTCATCAAAAACATCATTCTTGAGAAATTGCATTAGTGGGTGGAATGTACGGGCGGTCGGGGTCGGGGTAGGTCATTTGTTTTTGCAGCGAGAAATTAGTACCTTTGCCCCAAATGTACAGCTACCCATAGCTATAACGACATACTGGATGAGTTATAAACCTAGATCTATCAGACTGCTCCTAAGCACCTTCCTGCTCGCATTGCTCCTGAGTCAATGTGCAGCCAAGAGTCCCAGCGGTATGACTTCTAAGCGCCCTATACTAAAGCGCCCCCCCATACATCGTGTAGTGGGAGATACAAAAGCGCAAACGGCACACGAAGAGCTGGTCGCTGATCTGATCGATACAGGCAAGGAGCTACTAGGCAAGCCGTATGGATATAGAGGTAATCTGCCCTGGCGTATGGACTGCTCGGGCTTCGTATCATACGTATACTCACGATATGGTATCACTGTGCCACGTGGATCCGCTACGCAAGCAAACTATGTCAAGCAAATCAAGAGAGAGGAGATTTTACCGGGAGATCTACTCTTCTTCAAGGGGCGTAATCGCAACAGCGCGCGTGTGGGGCATGTGGCGATGGTCATCGATGTCGTAGATGGCGATCCGGTTATGATGCATAGTACTAATAGCCGTGGTATCATCATCGAGCGACTGAGTCGCAGCGCCTACTTCTCCAGTCGCTATCTGAGCGCTGGGCGTGTGCCTGAGATGAATGACTTGATCGAGGAGGGCTCTGTGATGGTACCTGAGCCAAAGCTCTCACCTATCGCTCCTAACCACAAGCTTGATCCCGTAGATATAGACCGAGAGAACCTCCTACCAGAGATATCTGTAAGTGGTCCTATACAGTGGCGCAGATAGGCTCTCTGTGAGACTGAGCGATGCGGTCTCGCGCTCATTGACATCTATCGCAATATGAATCAATACCTAATCGTCGGGCTCGGTAATCCTACGGAGGAGTATCGTGGCACGAGACACAACATAGGCTTTCGTATGGTGAGCCATCTTGCTGACAAGCAGGGATGGACATGGTCTACGGCTCGCCACGGGGAGATAGCCTCAGGACGCATTAAGAATGTCCAGCTGACGCTCCTCAAACCATCTACCTATATGAACCTGAGCGGCACAGCCGTGCGCTACTGGATGCGGGAATTGAAGGTGCCGATAGAAAACATCCTCATCTGTCTCGATGACTTGGCACTCCCCTTCGGCACGCTTCGTATGAAGCCGGGCGGTAGTGCAGGCGGGCACAATGGTTTGAAGCATATCACCGAGCTACTCGGCACGGATCGCTATCCACGACTACGCTTTGGCATAGGACATGACTATCCGAGGGGTAAGCAGATAGAGTATGTGCTGGCGCAGTTTCCCGAGGGGGAGCTGGCTGACATGCCTCGCCTTCTAGAGCGTACCGATGAGATGATCGAGAGCTTCTGCCTGATAGGTGTGGAGCGGACGATGAATAGCTTTAACTAGTCAAGCCATGAGCAGACCTGTACGGATCGATAGCTTCCTCTGGGCGGTGCGTATCTTCAAGACGCGCTCCATAGCGCAGGATGCTTGCCGCAAGGGTAGGGTAGCGATCAATGATGTGACTGCCAAACCGGCTAAGATGGTCATGGCGGGCGACATCATATCGGTGCGCAAGCCTCCGGTGACGCTATCCTTTAAGGTGTTGCAGACCACGGCCAATCGTATGGGTGCTAAGCTCGTCCCTGAGTATATACTCAATGTGACGCCTCCTGAGCAGTACGAGCTGCTAGAGATGAAGCGTATGTCGGGCTATGTGGATCGTGCACAGGGCCTTGGCAGACCGACCAAGCGTGAGCGACGGGACCTAGAGCAATTCCTCCAGGCACCAGTCGTGGAGGCACCTCTAGAGGAGTGGGATGATGAGCCTCTCGACTATGATGAGCCACTCGACTACGATGAGGAGCCAGACAGTCCCTCGTCAGATCTCCTCGACTGGGACAACTGGTAAGCAGCTGCTGACGAAATGCAGTACACGCCTCGCATACTGATCATTCATAGAGCACTGGCTCCCTATCGGATAGACCTCTTCTCTCACTTGGCCAAGCGGTACGATGTAGAGCTATACTTAGAGTATGGTCAGCCACTAGAGCAAGACTTTAACTTAGCACAGCAAGGGGAGCGCATACAGTTTGACTATAAGCTATTAGCCCCTGGGGGGCGTCTCTTACCTAATCTGCGTCCCGAGATTCTGCGTATCTTGCGCAAGCCGTATGACCTGATCCTCTGTAGTGAGTTCAATCTCCTGACAGGGATGCTCTACCTACTGCGTGGACGCTCCGCACGTCCCCTACCACGGCTGGTCTCTATCTGCGATGACAATATGGTCATGGCCGAGGCTACTATCGCTGACTCTTCCTACTGGTCTAAGCGCTGGCTGCTAGATCGCATCGATGGGGTGATCCTATGCAACGAGCAGGTGAAGGATCGCTATCGAGATCTATACCATGGAGAACTATCGAAGTGGCACTACCTACCGATCGTACAAGATGAGCAATACTTGCAGCGACAGGTCGCACTAGCAGAGGCGCAGACCACAGCACTACGCTCCCGCTATGCTCTCCCTGACGGGCGGGCGATAATCCTCTACGTGGGGCGGCTTGATAAGGTAAAGAACTTGCCACGCCTCCTAGAGGCTTTCAGACTAGTTATCGACGAAGGGCTAGACCTCCAGCTGCTGATGGTGGGCGATGGACCGATGGATGCGGAGCTACGTCAGCAAGCTACGATGCTCAAGCTAGAGGAGCGTGTCACATTTGCCGGCAAGCAACAGGGGAGTGACCTCTATGCGCACTACGGCCTTGGGGATGCGCTGATACTGCCCAGTACAAACGAACTCTTTGGAGCTACGGTTGCCGAGGCACTGGCCCTTGGTCTCCCAGTAGCGGTGAGCGAGGTAGCGGGCTCCTGCACACTCGTTCGCTCTGAGCGGGAGGGTTACAGACTGAACCCGCTAGATACAGAGGATATAGCACGAGCCTTGCGGCATCTCTATGACTTGATAGGGGAGCGCCGTGATGGAGTCACGAGGCATTCGCTACTGCCCTACACTTTCGACCAATATATGTCGCAACTAGACGACTATCTAGACAGTTTGATCGCTGAGCGCTATAAGTAGATGATACAACGCTATAGAAGTTCGCTCCCCGCACCGCTGGCACTCCTTACGATGGTAGTCGTCTGGCTGCTCTGTGCCGTCATACAGTGGTACTTGCTCGCTCCAGAGCTTGATAGTACAGCACTGCTCGTGGGCTTTGTCTCTCACTCCCTGGCGCTCGTAGCTACGCTCGGACTGTCAGACCGCATAGCCATACAGCTCCTCCTCATCACGCCTCGTCAGCGAGCGCTCTTACAGCTCCTGCAGACGATGCTCTTGGTGCCACTCACCGCATTCTTTACGCTCAGCTGGTCCGTCTGGGCGCTCCCCGCATTGCTCATATCGCTCTACCTGCAGATGCTCTGCTACAATCGTCCTGACCGGCGCCAGACGCTCACCTTCGCAGGACTCATGATGGGCATAGCCGTCCTGCTCTATCCTCCGTTACTTCTGATCGTACCGCTGAGCTTGTCGCTCCTTGCCTTGATGAAGGTGCGTCGACTGCGCGCCTACCTCGCCTATCTCTGTGGCTTCATAGCGATCCTCTGGCTCGTACTGCCTACGCTCTATCTCTGGCAAGGTGCTACGCCACTGCTAAGCCTCTACGCACAGTTACAGATCAGCGTAGAGACGCTCCTAAGCCCCGCTACGCCCTTCGAGTGGATAGGGTGGGGTGTTATAGCCCTGCTGCTTATTATAGCGCGTATCGGGCTGGAAAGCATTCGTGGAGGTAGTCATGTCGTCACCTGGTACCGACAAAGAGCGCTACTTCTGATGACGACCCTCGTCCTCCTGCTGGCACTGGTACAGACAGAGACGATGCGCTCCACGCTTCTCCTAGCCGTACCGCTGGTCATCATACCGATCACCCCCTGGGCGGGTCAGCTCTCTCGCTATGCGTGGCGCTACCTGCTTCCGCTCCTCGTCCTCCTCGTCACGACGCTGCAGCTCCTCCTCGCCGGTCTCGTCGTCCTCTAGCTCAAACTTAGTTTGTCGTGTCCCACTTAGCGGAGGAGCGAAGCTGGCATCATAAGCATCGCTCCTATCGTCCTGTCTTAGTAGCATATACGAGTTCCAAAAATAGTTCCCCTCTTGGAACTTTTTAGTTCCAAGGGAGGAACTTTTTAGTTCCAGGGGAGGAACTTTTCAGTTCCAAGGGTGGAGCTGTTTATCAGATGGTACGGATTCTTATTCACTCTAGGAGATATAAGCGCACACAAAAGGAGGCTATCAACTAATATGACAGCCTCCTCTCGTTCTTGTTCTTGTTATCTAACTTCTATCTAACCGTCAAAGCGTTGCGCTCATTGCGCCTTGCTCGTGCGTAGCTCTTTCCAGAGATCTATGACGAGTAGGACGGCGACGACGCAGACAAATGGTAGTATAGCTGCCTGTCCCCACGAGAAGTGGGGTAGGAGATCCGAGCAGAGGTGCCCTACATTGAGCAGCAGGGTGAGACAAGCGAGTACGAAACTGACGATAGTGCTCCAGCGTCGCTTGCCGTAGCAGCTACAGAGCAGTCCGACGAGTGGTACTAGGTAAAGCATCCACCCCGTAAAGGCGGTCATGGCAGGAAGCATCTCTGTGGTCATCTCCTCCGTTGCTATGCTGAGACCAGCAAAGAGTGGCATCAGCTCACAGAGCGTGTGGAAGATGTATCCCATCGGGATGAAAGCCCATAGGAGGGCGGTACGAGTCTGTCTATTCATAGGTCGTTTAGAGCTTTATGATTTTATAGATGCCAGCAGGTGTAGTCACTACGGGCTTGCTACTACCCTGCCCTGTAGCTGGGTCGTAGCTGTAGAAGCCCAGACCGTCTTTAGCGTGTATGCCGAAGTAGATCTTGCCGTTGTAGGCGATGGAGGCAAGAGCACTCCAGCCACTAGATCCAGGCAGTGGGAGTATCTTGCCCTTGCCACTCTTGAGGTCTAGCTCGTAGGGGACGAAGTCTTTGTTTTTGGTAAAGGTCTTGTCGTTGGGATCGACAACGAGCGAAGGCTTCTCCAGGAAGAAGTAGACCTTGCCCTGATAGTAAGTCATCTTCATACCGTAAGAGGTGGGCTCTGCGCCATCAGCTTTGGTCACGGAGACGTAGTACTCCTTGTCAAAGTCGGTCTCGCCCTTTTTGATCCGTAAGATACCCTCAGGCTTGCCAAACATGGCACTGCGAGGTCCTGAATAGAAGTATATGTTACCTGCTTCGTCGAGAATGGCACTGGTGTGTCCGACCATACCAAGGCTCTGTACGCGAGCGTCCTTGATGACCTTCTCGACCTTGTCCGTGGCAACGTCTATGACGGCGACTGTGGCAGGCTCATCGTATAGCTCCATCATAGACTTTGTCTGATTGAGACAGAGGAAGAGCTTGCCATCTCGCACGATACCAGTCCCAGCGTCGGGATCTTTGTCAGGAGCCTCAGCCTTGGGATCTGTAGCAGCATAGGGAGAGAGGTCTATCTCGCCCGTCTCTTGCATGGTGGAGGGGTTAAAGATGATGAGCTGACCACGGCTAGCGCAGGTCACGCCGTAAGCCTTCGTATCGCTGGCGAAGATGACCTCGATGACGTTGGGAGAGCCCTTGAAGGAGAGTGTGGCGACCTCCTTGAGCTTGCCCTCGCTCATCTGATACTTGCGCAGCGTCTGCTCGCCACCGTAGCCGAACATACTACCCGACATGGCGTAGATGTAGTCGCCGTACTTCTCTAGGAAGAGGTGCCCCACGGGGAGGGTCTGCGAATTGTCAAATGAGGTCTGCACGCCCTCTGCGAGGTCTGCTAGGGGGGTGATCTGGAAGGCATTCTCCACCTGAGAGGCGTAGATAAACTTGGCTTCCTGCGTCTGCGGAGTGTTTTCCTCCTTTTGGCAAGAGCTGAGTGTGACTAGCCCTAAGAGGGCTGTCAGGATTAGTAAGCTAAGATGCTTCATCGTTCTATTATTTATTAGGTTTATAATCATCTTGAGTAGTTAGAATGTGACCTGGAGCTTGGCACGTAGTGAGCGTGTCGGTAGTGGGCACTGATACTCCGCCCACTGCTTGGTGTCAAAGAGGTTGTTGACCTCTAGAGCTAGGTGGTAATGCTGAAAGAGCGTGTACTGCACTCCCACGTTGAAGTTCCATCGGCGAGGTACCTGTAGTCGGCTCACCTTGCTCGCCTCCCACCCATAGCTAAAGGGTGCTGTGTACTCGCACGCTATAAAGCCCTCGGCATGATCATCAGAGAGCAGTAGCTGGTCGCCCTGTAGACGGATCTCCGCATTGCCAAAGAGGTAAGGCATGTTGGGTACACGATAGTTGTAGTGGAAGTTCTGACCGCCCCCGATCGCTGTCCTCATCTTGTCACGTGCATCTTGATAGGTGATGTTGGAGCGAATGGTCAGCCAGGGGAAGAGATTGGCATAGAGCTCCGCCTCTACGCCTGCTATGCGCACCTGACCGAAGTTTGTGTACTTCATGATAAGGCTCTCCATGACTAGCTTGATCATATCTCTCACATTCATATAGTATCCGTTGAGATCGATGCGACAGTTGGGATAGTCGTCAGGGTTGCAGAGCCAGTTGACGCCTAGGTTGAAGTTAAGGCTCCGCTCGGGTGCTAGCTTAGGCGAGGGGTAGATGAGTACACCGTCACCGATGATCTCCTCGGCACGAGGGGTGCGCATGGTGTATTGCGTAGAGCCTTTGAGCGTGAGATTGGGGAGAGCCTTGACAGAGATAGCCTCGCTACCGCCCCATACGGAGCGTGAGCTGGTGAGTGGAGCGTGATCCTGCTCGTAGATGGTGAAGCCTAAGGGAGATACTGAGGAGTAGAAGTAGACATGCTTGGCGCCCAGTTCATTGGTAATGCGCTCGTCCCATAGCTTCCACTCGTGTGTCAAACCTGATATGAGAGAGTGTATATACCCAGGGTAGCCACTCACAGCGAGCTTGGTATACTTGCTAGCTAGCTCATCGTGGGGATCACGTCGGGCGAAGCGGTAGGAGATATTGCCTAGGAGACGATGAGCGGGCGACAGCTGGTAGCGCAGGTTTAGCTGCTCCTGTATGTTGATGAGCTGGTCATGTGAGTCATTGGGTGTGCTACCTATCTCGCCTTGACCGGAGCCACTAGGGAAGATGCGCCCAGCGAAGTCGTAGCAGTAGTGCGAGGTGTCCACGTGGTTCAGCAATTGGTACGCGACGATACTTGTCGAGCTTAGATAGAGCTTGCCGTCTAGTATGCTCTTTGCGACTGATAGCGCACCCTGTAGGCTCGTCGTGTGGGTGTGGGCATGCTGGATGTTGTTTTGCAGATTGAGGACACCTCCCTGTATCTCCTGATAGGTGCGATCAGCACCTAGCGAGAGCGACAGATGGTCTATCCACGGCTTGTGCAGGGACAGGGACAGAGAGCCTCCATAGCTCGCATAGGTGTCATGATCTCGCCGTACCACCAGTCCTTGCTCAAAGGGGGAGTCAAAGGTATAGTCATTGTCTGTGTAAAGCCCTTGAAGAGCTAGGGAGAGGTTCAATCCGAGAGCGGGCAAGTACTTATTGGCGCGCAAGCTCCCCTTGTGCGTATGGAAGGAGCCCACCTCATAGGATGCGCTTAGATGGTCTTGCTGCTCCTCGTGACGCAAGATTATATTGATTGCTCCACCTAGTCCCTCGCCACCTAGCCACGAGGGGATAATCCCCTTGTACACCTCTACATGATCTATTTGGTCAACAGCAAAGGCATCGAGACTAGTTTGATCAGAGCTCCCGATAGGTACCCCATTGACAAAGATAGCAATGCGCTTGCCGTCTAGCCCCTGTATGATCATACGGGAAGTGCTCCCGATGCCACCCGTGCTGGTCACCTTGACACCCATAGAGCGGTTGAGGACCTCATTGAGCGAAGAGACCGTGCCGTGCAGCTCTCGTGTGTCGATGACGGTGATGGACGAGGGGATCTCACGCAGTCGCTGTGCCTGCCCCTTACCGTGAACGAAAACTGTGTTTAGCTCCGCCGTAGCACTTGAGAGGAGGATACGCTGAGGCGCTTGGCTCGCCCGCTTGCTACTATAGCGGAGGGTGTAGTCTTTGTAACCTACATAGCTTACCTTGATATGATACTCCCCTTTGGTTGGTAGAGACAAGGTGAAGGCACCGTCAGCATCTGTAGCTACGCCTTGATGTAGCTCCTCAACCCACAGTGAGGCACCGATGAGTGGCTCCTGCGACGTAGCGTCTAGCACCACACCGCTGTAGGTGCGTCGCCCAGGATTGCTCTGAGCGACGAGCGTGCAGAAGATTGATGATAGTGCGACTAGGATATATATAGTGCGACCTAGCCAAACGCGACGATGCGGATAGGTACTCATGCGTGTCGTAAACAAGACTTTATGTACACGCAAAAGTACTAGCTATTCTCCTCGTTCCCAATACCTAAAAGTAGGTAATTGCTGCGGTCTGTCCGTTCTTACAAAGGGTCGCTCGTGAGATTTGCGGAGTCTAGGACCCGTTGAAATGTGTGCAGGCTACAGACTAATGTCGGGAGCTCTAGAGTGCCGAGCCCAACATGAGTCTGTAGCCTGCGATAGTATCTTTGACTGGTCTATGAACGAGACCTTTTTTCGATAGCGAATTGCGAGCAGAGATGCGTCAAAACTCGCTGGTGAAGTGGAAGCGTATGTGCGGGAAGTCTTGCTGGGCCATCTGCAGGATGTAGCTGCTCTCCGCTAGGTAGACGTCTCGACCAGCACTATCTAGAGCCATATACTGAGCTTTGCGACGCTTGAAGTTGGCCAGCTCCTCGGTATCATCGCTCTCGATCCAGCACGCTTTGTAGAGGTGCAGCGGCTCCCAGCGACACTCAGCGCCATACTCGTGGAGCAGTCGATACTGGATCACCTCAAACTGAAGTTGACCGACGGTACCGATGATGCGTCTGCCGTTGAACTGATTGACAAAGAGCTGTGCTACGCCTTCGCCCATGAGTTGGTCAGTACCCTTGATGAGCTGCTTCTGCTTCATCGGGTCGGCATTCTCGATATATTTGAAGTACTCAGGACTAAAGCTGGGCAGCCCCTTAAAGTGCAGCATTTCACCTGAAGTGAGGGTGTCTCCGATGCGAAATAGACCCGTGTCGGGGAGTCCTACGATGTCGCCCGCATAGGCATCGTCGATGACCTCTTTCTTATTGGCCATAAAGGCGGTAGGGGAGGAGAAGCGCACCTGCTTGTCGAGGCGTGTGTGACGGTAATAAGCGTTGCGCTCGAAGCGCCCTGAGCAGACCTTGACAAAGGCGATACAGCTGCGGTGGTTGGGATCCATATTGGCGTGGATCTTGAAGACGAAGCCGGTGAAGTTCTCTTCGTAAGGACTTACCTCTCTCTCCTCGGCCTGTACGGGCTGGGGTGAGGGTGCGATACGTACGAAGGTGTCTAGTAGCTCACGCACGCCAAAAGTATTGAGTGCCGAGCCGAAGAAGACGGGTGCCTGCTCACCGGCGAGATAAGCGTCGTGGTCGAACGTGGGGTAGACGCCCTCGACCATCTCGACCTCCTCAGCGAGTCGCTCGGCAGCGGCGGCGCCGATATGCTGTACGAGGTCAGGCGAGTCGAGACTCTCGATATGGTGGAGGTCCTCTACGACATGCTGCTTATTGGGCGTAAAGAGGTTGAGCTCGTGGTCGAAGATGTTGTACACGCCCTTGAAGCGGTCGCCCATGCCTATGGGCCAAACCATCGGTGTAGTCACGACGCCGAGCTCTCGCTCGACTTCATCGAGGAGGTCAAAGGGGTCTAGTCCCTCACGGTCGAGCTTGTTGATGAAGACGATGACGGGTGTGTGGCGCATACGACATACCTCCATGAGGCGACGCGTCTGCTGCTCGACACCCTTGGCGTGGTCGATGACGATGATGACGCTATCCACAGCGGTGAGCGTGCGGTAGGTGTCTTCGGCGAAGTCTTGGTGACCAGGGGTATCGAGGATGTTGACTTTGTAGTCCTTATAGTTGAAGCCCATGACGCTGGTTGCCACGGAGATACCACGCTGACGCTCTATCTCCATAAAGTCACTGGTGGCGCTCTTCTTGATCTTGTTGCTCTTGACGGCTCCAGCTACGTGGATGGCACCTCCGTAGAGGAGGAGCTTCTCGGTGAGGGTTGTTTTACCCGCATCTGGGTGCGCTATGACGGCAAAAGTGCGACGACTGCTTATTTCTTTTTCTAAAGGGGTGGACATCGTAAGATGATTAGCTATTGTACTTGTAAACGAGCTGACGGATTACCTCGACAACCTCTAGGGTGCGGGCGCCTGTCAGCGTGCTATCGTTGGGCAGGTAGAGCAGATCGGGTGCCATGCTCTGCGCTACGCCACTGACTACACTGCTGTAGGCGTGGAGTGCGGGCAGCTCGCTGAGACTCTCTAGTGGCGGTAGGAGCGGGACGAATTGCTCCTCCTGCAGCGCCCGCCCGAGCTCGTGACGAGAGAAGTGCAGCATCGTGGGCTCGATATGTATCGGCTGACTACTATAATTAGGTCGATAGCTGTGCGGTGCGTCATCTGGCCAGCTTAGATAGCGGAGACCGAAGGCTTGCGTGAGGTACTTGCGGTAGAGCTTAGCCATGAGACGCTTTTTCTCTATGACCTCTTTGAGTTGCGCTAGCTGAGGCAATAAGACTGCCGCCTGCAGAGGGGCTAGCGGATAGGGGCGTAACCAAGCTTCGATCGAGAGCTTCTCCTGAGCACTCCAGCTATGATAAGGTGCATCGATGGAGAGACTACGGTTTTCGGACCAACTGAGTGCGCCGGCCATGCCAGCCTGTATGATCTCGCCCGTAGAGAAGGAGAAGAAAGAGAGCTGCCCCCAGGTGCCACACGCTCGCTCATCGATAGAACTCCCGAGCGCCTGCGAGCAGTCCTCGATGATGGTCATATTGTACCGTTGCGCCACGGAGCAGAGGAGCTCCATATTGGCGGGGATGCCGTGAGCATGCGCCACGATGATGGCACGGGGTAGGGGAGTGCCCGCATTGGTCATACGCTCGAGATGCTTGCCGAGGAGGAGCGGATCCATCGCCATGTTGAAGGAGGTGACCTCCACAAAGATCGGACGCAACCGCATCGCGAGCAAACAGTCGACGTACTCCTTGCGCCAGTAAGCTGGCACGAAAAGAGACTCGCCCTCTCGCAACTGCAACATGCGCAGTGCAGCGGTAAGTGCTACTTGTGGCGAAGAGGTCAGATGGATCGTTCGCTCGACACCCAACAAACGGCGGAATGCTTGCTCAAATCCCGTACAAAGTCCCGAGTCGGTCAGAAAATCGTCAGGAATTTGCGCTTTAATGGCCTCTTGTGATGGGTAAACGCCTTGATAGTTAAGCTGTTCTGTCGATATTGGAGGCATCTTCTGTAGTTTCTCGTTTTGGCTAGTTTCGGGCCGTTTGGCTCTTTTGGTGCTCTCTTTAGCTTTGCGGTGAGCAGATTTGGCAAAAAGCTATGCCCCTCTCCACTTTCATCGGTGTGGCGGGGCATAGCTTTTTAATTTGTCTCTTATCCCTCGATCGCCTTGAGGAGATTCTTGCCAAGACTGCTAGCACCTAGACGGAAGAGCTCAGGGGTGAGCCACTCCTCGCCAAGGATCTCCTTGACGATGCAGTAGTACTTGACCACGTCCTCTGGCGTGCGGACACCACCGCTCGCCTTGAAGCCACGACGCTCGCCGTGTAGCTCGTAATACTTGCGCAGTGTCTGACACATAACGTAAGCAGCCTCAAGTGAAGCCCCTGGATACTCCTTGCCTGTGGAGGTCTTGATGAAGTCTGCGCCTGAGTAGAGCGATAGGATCGATGCGATCTGTATCTGTCGTGGGTCAGCGAGCAGACCAGACTCGATAATCACCTTGAGGTGCGCTCCGTGAGCGGCGTCCTTGAGCTCCTCGATCTCGGTGCATACGCCGTCGTAGTCCTCTGATAAGAAGCGGTTTAGGTTGAGGACAACGTCTACTTCGTTGGCTCCCTCGGAGACAGCCATAGAGACCTCAGCGACCTTGATCTCTGGGAAGGTCTGGCTAGCGGGAAAGCCTGCAGCTACCGAAGCGATGCGTACATCGGGACAGGTGAGCGTAGCCTTGACAGTAGGCACCAGAGCGGGATAGACGCAGATGGCGGCTACGTTGGGGATGTCAGGATGGTTGCTCTCGAAGTCGTTGACGCCAGCGACCATCTTGGTGACGCTCTCGTCGGTATCACCTCCCATCAGCGTGGTTAGGTCTATACAGCTGTAGAGTAGCTTGAGGACCTCTGGTGTGTAGCACTCCTTATAGTGCTTGTCGATGATTGCTTGTACCTTGGCGGTAACATCTCCCTCGATAGGTTCGTAGAGCGAGATTGCTTTATGGTATTTGTCTATCTGATGCATTGGTTTGTATTGTTTGAAGGTTTATTATTCTGTTGTATCTGCTTGCTTAGAGCGTAACTTGTCGTTGTTTAAGTGTCTGGTTGCGTCGCGTTTTGTCTTCTTCTGGAGGTTCTTCTCAAGTGCCTCCTGTAGATTGACTCCGCACTGGTTGGCAATGCAGGTGAGTACCCAGAGCAGGTCTGCCAGCTCGTCCGCAAGGTCGAGATGATCGGACGCTTTGGCACTCTGCTCGCCGTAGAGCCGTGCCATAACACGTGCCACCTCGCCCGTCTCCTCCGTGAGGATCGCCATATTGGTCAGCGGATCGAAGTAGCGCACACCATAGGTGCGTATCCACTCGTCGACCAGCTGCTGCAGCTCGTCTAGCGTCGTCCCTTTTACTTTGTCAGTAGCGTCCATTAGAGTGTGTCGGTATCTAGGATGATGGTCACAGGTCCGTCGTTATGTATCTCTACCTGCATATCGGCTCCAAATTTACCGGTTTTAATTGAATCTGAGCCCATGATGAGACGCATCTTTGCGACAAACTGTTCGTAAAGCGGCTCCGAGACCTCACCCTTGGCGGCCTCGATATAGCTCGGACGGTTCCCTTTGCGACAGTTTGCCATGAGCGTAAACTGGCTGACGACGAGGGCTTCGCCACCAATGTCTAGCAGCGAACGGTTCATCACGCCCTCCTCATCGTCAAAGATGCGTAGCTTGCACACCTTCTGGCAGAGCTTTTCGATCTGCTCGGGACCATCTTCGTAGCCGATGCCAAGGAGGAGGACGATGCCTTGCTGGATGCTCCCGACGCAGTTGCCATCGATCGACACAGAGGCATGGGTGACTCGTTGTAAAAGTGCTTTCATACTGTTTCTTCTTTAGGTTGTTTCTGTAGATTCGTCGGGGTGTAGGTGGTTGTACAGCTTGTTCCCCTTGCTCGTGCCGAGGGTTGCGATTAGTTCGGCACGGCTAGCCTTGGCGACTCGCTGAGGCGTCTTGAAGGCTTGCAGCAAAGTCTCCTTACTGCGTGCTCCAATGCCCGGGATCTCGTCCAGGATGCTCTTCGTCTGCTGCTTCGAGCGACTATCTCTGTGGAAGGTGATACCAAAGCGGTGCGCCTCGTCACGGATATGACAGACCACCTTGAGCGTCTCCGACCGACGATCCAAGACCAAAGGCTCCGACTCGCCAGGGCGGTAGAGCTCTTCGAAACGCTCCGCAAGACCGAAGACGCACACTTTGTCGTAGATGCCTAGCTCCTTGAGCGTCTCGCAGGCGACATGTAGTTGCCCCTTGCCGCCATCTATGATGATCAGGTCTGGGAGCGACTGCCCCTCGTCCAGCACACGGCGATAGCGTCGGTAGATGATCTCACGCATCGTCCGATAGTCGTCAGCCCCGACGACTGTTTTCACATGAAACTTTCTGTACTCGCTCTTTGCCGGCTTACCATTCTTAAAGACCACGCAGGCGGCCACGGGATTGGTACCTTGTATATTTGAGTTGTCAAAGCACTCCATGTGGCGGGGTAGGCGATCGATGCCTAGATCCTTCTTCATCGTAGTGAGAAGACGTGTGGCTCGTTGCTCGGGGTTGAGCTTCTCCTGACGCTTGTAGCAGTCCCAGCGATAGCGTGAGACATTGCGTTGAGCTAGCTCGAGGATTTGCTTCTTCTCGCCTCGCTGAGGCACTGTGATCCGATAGCTGTCGCTCTCCCATTCGCCAGGCTCCGCTAGGATTACCTCACGAGCTGTGCTGCCGAAGCGCTGCCTTAGTTCCTCTATCAGGTAAGTGAGTAGGTCGCTTTGCGTGGAGTCGACCGTCTTCTTGAAGGTTAAGTTGTGCGCTAAGACGACAGCCCCGTGGCGTACCTGCATCATACAGACGAAACCATTGACATCGTCCTCATCGTATGCAAAAACATCAGCCTCGCGAATGTTGGGCGCGACGACATGCTTGCCCGAGTAGCGACGTAGGGTCTCAATGTTCTGACGATGCTGCTCGGCTCGCTCGAACTCTAGTCGCTCGCTCATACGATTCATCTCCTCCACTTCCTCCTCTATGAGGATGTTTATCTCTCCCTTGAGGATGCGTCGGGCTAGTTGCACCGCATGGGCGTACTCCTCGGCCGAGACCAATCCTTGACAAGGGCCGCCACACTTCTTGATGTGGTATTGCAGACAAAGGTCTACTCGTCGCTCTCGTACCACCTCGGGGGTCAAAGCGTAGCGACATGAGCGTAGCTGGAGGACCCGATGAATTAGCTCAATGACGGTGTGCGCCATCGCCACATTGGGGTAGGGGCCGAAGTAGTCCCCCTTGCCCACCTCTTTTCTTGTGGTAAAGATACGGGGAAACGGCTCGTCCGTGATGACAATACGAGGGTAGGACTTGTCGTCCTTGAGTAGTATGTTGTACTTCGGCAGGTGGGTCTTGATCAAGTTGTTCTCCAAGACCAAAGCTTCCGCCTCGCTGTTGACCACGAAGTACTCTAGTTGGCGAATTTCGCTGACCAATCTCGTCGTCTTTGGGTTTTTGGGCGAATTGTTGAAGTACGAAGAGACGCGGTTGCGCAGATTCTTCGCTTTGCCCACGTAGATGATCGTCCCGTTCTTGTTGCGGTACTGATAGCATCCTGGCTCTTGCGGGATGGTTGGGAGGATAGCTTTGATTTCGTCTCGGTTCATTTTGATTGTTTCACGTGAAACGGTGGGCTATCGTCCCAATAAAACTAGGAGTATGTTGATGTCGCTCGGGGAGATGCCTGGGATGCGGGCGGCCTGAGCGATGGTGGCGGGGCGGATGCGAGAGAGCTTCTCGCGAGCCTCTATGGGGAGTGCGGTAATCTGCTGGTAGTCGAGCTTGTCGCCTAGCGTCAGCGACTCGAGGCGGTGAAGCTTCTGCGCGGCTTGCTCCTCCCGCTCGATGTAGCCTCGATACTTGATGGCGGTCTCAGTGCGTGTGAGGATCTCCTCGTCATCATCGATCAAAGTTGCCACCTGCGTGGCGAAATCATTTAGCTGGGCGATCAAACCGGTGAGCGAAACGTGCGGACGAAGGAGTAGGGTGGTGAGCTTGGTGCCGAAGTCTAGTGGCTTCTCGCCTAGACTGGTGAGGTAGCCGTTGACCTCCTCTGGCTTGACTGAGTAGTTAGCACAGAGATTGTCTAGAGCTGCTATGCCCTCTTTGACCTGCTCGAGGCGATTCAGTCGCTCTGTGGTAGCTAGCCCCAGTTGCTCCGCATAGGGCGTCAGTCGCAGGTCGGCATTGTCTTGACGCAGGAGTATACGGTACTCAGCACGTGAGGTGAACATACGATACGGCTCGTCAACTCCCTTAGTCACGAGATCGTCAATGAGGACACCTATGTAGGCTTCGTCTCGTCTTAGGATGAGCGGAGCCTTTTTTTGTAGGGCTAGGGCAGCATTGATCCCTGCGAGGAGACCTTGTCCGGCTGCCTCTTCGTAGCCGGTGGTCCCGTTCACCTGACCAGCTAGGTATAGTCCAGAGACTAACTTACTCTCCAGTGTATGGTGCAGGTCGCGAGGGTCAAAGAAGTCGTACTCGATCGCATAGCCCGGACGGTAGAGCTGTACATCTCGCAGTGCGGGGATTGTCTGTAAAGCTCTGATCTGCGTATCGATAGGGAGCGACGAACTAAAGCCGTTGAGGTAGTACTCGTTCGTCTCCTCACCCTCGGGCTCGAGGAAGAGCTGATGGCGCGTGCGGTCGGCGAAGTTGACAATCTTCGTCTCTATGCTGGGGCAGTAGCGCGGCCCGATGCTCTGTATCTGACCGTTGTAGAGTGGCGAGTCGCTGAGCGAAGCGCGGAGTATGTCGTGGCAAGCTTCGTTGGTATAGAGGATGTAGCAGGAGCGCTGTCGTAGATGACTACGCTGCATCGGGAGGAAGCTGAAGCGTCCCGTCTCCTCGTCGCCTGGCTGCTCCTCTACGAGCGACCAATCTACGGAGCGCCCATCGATGCGGGCTGGGGTGCCTGTCTTCATACGATCTGCATGATGCCCCGCCGCTACGAGACACTCCGTGACGCCGCGGCTAGCCGGCTCTGAGATGCGTCCGCCAGGGATCATCGTCCTACCGAAGTGCATCAGCCCCCCGAGGAAAGTTCCCGCCGTGAGGATCACCTTTGTCGCTGTAAAGGTCATGCCCAACTGCGTCACTACCAGATGTTTGCCATTCTCTGCGCCAAACTTTATGTCTACGACGAAGTCTTGCCAAAGATCCAACTCGTCCGTTCTATCTAGCTGGCCTCTCCATAGCTCCATAAAGCGCATGCGGTCTAGCTGTGCCCGTGGGCTCCACATGGCTGGCCCCTTGCTACGGTTGAGCATGCGCCACTGTATCGTAGCGGCGTCAGACAGTTGTCCAGTGTATCCGCCGAGTGCGTCTATCTCTCTCACTATCTGCCCCTTGGCTATGCCGCCCATGGCGGGATTGCAGCTCAGCTGCGCCACTTTGTTCATATCTCCCGTGATGAGGAGCGTCGAGGCACCCATGCGCGCCGTAGCGCACGCCGCCTCGCAGCCAGCATGCCCTGCACCAATTACGATAATGTCAAAGTGAGTCTTCATTGTAGATCCGTAGCCTCGGCTGACCTGTATCAGCCTCATGCAAAGGTACGAATTTAGAGGTTAGAGATTGGCCGTTGGCCTTTAGCTGTTAGCTGTTGGCTGGAGAATCTCGACGTTGGCTCGTTGCAATAATTTAGAGTTGATTACATATCGATGCGGGGCTGTGTCGGTGAAAACTGATTTCCACGTGGATATTTCAAAATCTCCACGTGGAGAATAAAAAATTCTTCGGAGGAATCAAATGAAACTTCGGAGGAATGAAATGAAACTTCGGAAGAAATGATTCGCCCCCACGTGGAAAAAGAAAAATATCCACGTGGAGATTTGAGATTTTCCACGTGGATATTCGATAAAGGAGAGAATCGGACAAATTTCCCCGTAAAGATATGTAAATAGAGTTTAGAAGTTAGAGATTAGAGGTTAGAGTTTAGAAGTTAGAGATTAGAGGTTAGAAGTTAGAGTTTAGAAGTTAGAGATTAGAGGTTAGAAGTTAGAGTTTAGAAGTTAGAGATTAGAGTTTAGAAGTTAGAGATCCGATCACTCTGATAGCTCCGATGGTTCCGATAGCTAACAGCCAATAGCTAACAGCTAACAGCCAATCCATGGGTGACACACCATTATAGTGAACTCATCCAAGCCTCGCTTGTCGCTATGTGTAGCTCCTGACAGAGCGATTATAAGGCGTCAGAGATTAGATGCGCTCCTGTGTCGCTAGCTGGGGTGGGGTGCGTCACGAATCATTTTCGTAAGTTTGCGATGTCAATCGATATAAGCAACGAATAACAAACTATGAGACGACGCTTACTATGGATAGTTATGCTACTGGTAGGGTGCGGAGCCCTCTTTGCTCAGCGTAGCTACACACCGTCGCCATGCAATCTGCAGGCGCGAGAGGCTTTTGAGGAGAGCCGACTAGGCATCTTCATTCACTGGGGGCTGTATAGTATGTATGCTCAGGGGGAGTGGTATCTCAACTCTGGCAAGCTCAACAAAGATGAGTATGCTAAGGCTGCTTCATGCTTCTACCCGATACGCTTTGATGCTACGGCGTGGGCTCAGGCTATCAAGCGCTCAGGCGCACGCTATGTGACCTTTACGACGCGGCATCATGATGGCTTCTCGATGTATCATACGGAGACGAGTGACTACAATATTGTCGACGCTACCCCCTTCGGGCGAGATGTGCTAAGTGAGCTTGCCGAGGCGTGTAAGGCCGAGGGTCTCAAGCTGCACCTCTACTACTCGATCCTCGACTGGATCCGCCCAGACTATCCGCTAGGTAGGACAGGACTGCACACGGGGCGAGTTATGGCGTCTGACTATGACTCCTACTTTGCCTTTATGAAGGCGCAGCTCCATGAGCTATTGACCCGATACGGCGAGGTAGGGGCTATCTGGCTAGATGGTTATTGGGATCACGACAGCGACTCGATCCCGTTTGACTGGAGGATGGAGGAGCTATACGCATACATTCATAAGCTTCAACCCTGCTGTCTGATAGGCAATAATCATCATATCTCGCCGCTTGAGGGCGAAGACTTTCAGATGTTCGAGCGCGACCTGCCAGGCGAAAACAAAGCGGGTCTCTCGGGACAGCAGATCAGCCACTTGCCTCTCGAAATGTGCCAAACGATGAATGGCATGTGGGGCTATAAGGTCGCTGATACAAACTACAAGAGTACTGCCGAACTGGTCGAGCTACTAGTCCGCGCTGCTGCCAAGGGAAGCAATCTGCTACTCAATGTGGGACCACAGCCCAACGGCGAGCTACCCGAGCAGGCCATCGAGCGACTCAACGGGATCGGTGACTGGATGGACCGCTATGGAGAGACGATCTATGGGAGCCAGGCAGGGCTCATTGCCGAGCAACCTTGGGGTGTCTCCACAACAAAGGGAGCGAAGCTCTACCTCCATATCTTTGAAGATGTGGAGCAGATCGAGATCTCTCTGCCGCAGACCCCAACGGCTGTGGTGGACTATATCACACGTGAGCCGATAGCCTATACGCGTACTGATAGTGGCGCGCTGCAGCTGACTATCCGTCGCCCCGCAGGTCTCATCGACTACGTGGTCGAGGTCGCGCTGTGAGCGAGTCCCTGCGCTCTACACTCGCTTGACAATCATCTAGCTAGCGTAGCGACATTCAGTGAATGTAGTGACCCCTGCAGGAATGCTTTAGTATGCACTCCTACAGGGGTCGCTCTATAGATGGAATCTGCGTGTGTTAGTCCGCAGTCTGGGAGACGATGAAGCTCATCGGATAATCACAGGCATTAGTACCGTCTTACCATCACGCTCGGTGATCCGTGCTACGTAATGTCCTGCTGGCAGCTGTGCTACGGAGATGGTAGTTTCTGGCATGTCGGTCTGCGTTGTGTCTACCAGTGTGCCATCGCTAGCGAAGATCTCGATAGTGCTGCCGATAGCCGTGCGGACGGTAATGTAGTCTGTTGCGGGGTTCGGATAGAGCGCGACAGAGGCGTCTGTTGGGGATTGCAGAGCAGTCTCTTTTTCGAAGATGACCTCTACGTTAGTCTCCTGAAGCACTTCGAACTCCATCCCCTCTAGAGGCTTTCCATTGACGAGTATCGACTGAATTTTGTAGCCAGCCTCAGGTGTTACGGATAGTTGTAAACGGACACCCATTGGAACTTCATTGTAGGGCTGATAGTTCACAATAGAGGCAGTGCCATGCTCTCCGACTGTGAGGTGTACAGGACACATCGTATAGCCGGCAAATTCGATATACTTTGGCTGAGTCTTGGTGCTTTGGAATACTTTCCAAGACTTTTGAAGAAGAGTCACTACTTGATCTGTGGAGATGGCATTACCATAGAGACTGTCTTGGGCGACTACATAAAACTCTCCTACACCATGCTCTAGGTTAGGCAGCTGATCGATGAGAGCTTGCATCTTATCACCTCTGATCTGATTGCCTTCTATATCTAGAGCTACAAGCTCCTCGCACTCAGTAGGCAGGGTTAGCTCGGTGAGCTGATTATAGGGGAGATATAGCATAGAGAGGTAAGATAGAGAGGTGACATCTACGCTACTCAGCCCGCATCCAGATAGATTGAGCCAGAAGATGCTACCGCAGGGGGTTAGGTCTAAGTCGGTTATGGGGTTCTCTGCAAGGTTGAGCTGTGCTAGATCAGGACAGCCTGTGAGATCGATGGAGGATATGTTATTGCCAGCTAGGAGTAGCTTGGTCAACCAATCGAGACCTTTTAGATTGATGTTGGAGAGATGATTGCCATTGAGATTTAACTCTATAAGCTCAGGTAGGTTTGTGGGGTCAAAAGCCTTAAACTGGTTGTTTGCTAGATATAGGAAGCTCAAGTTCCCGACAGGCGAACCATCGAAAGTGCTCAGTTGATTGTCATTACAGTTGAGCAAGGCTAGATGAGGCGTATTTGATAAGTCTATAGTCGTCAGTTTGTTGTTAGACAGATCGATACGATTCGTTGCTGACTGAGGAGCGAAGGTTATCTCTGTGAGCTTATTATTCGATGCATTGAGATTATCGAGAGCTGGCTGGTGTGATAGATCGATCGTTGTGAACTGATTGTTTTGCATCCACAGCTCCTCAATGAGCGGATTGTGAGAGAGGTCTATCTGAGTCAAGCTGTTGTCACTAATGTTTAGGCTCTTCAAGCTTTGGAGAGCGGATACGTCTATGTCTGTCAGGGCGTTTTCATAACAGAATAGCCTCTCTAGATCTCCATATATTGTGATGGTTTTAGCCTCTACGTCATGTTTGCCATCAGGGAGACCTCGCTCATTGTCTTGACAGATGCCATCGTTGTTCCAATCGATCCATACCTTGTCTTGTTGTGACTCATCAGCTAGCTGTGCAGATATAGTCCACTGAGAGACACCGCTAGTCGTCAGGGTCGCATGGGGCATAGGTAGTGTTATCTCATCATATCCCTTGTAGATACGCCAATTTTTGCTTTTAGCCTCTCGGATTGCTTGCGTAGACACTTGATTCCCTTCGGGGCTTGCAGTACTTGTTTTGACAGCCTTGAGGGTACCAGACTCTTGTCCGGATAGATCAGGCAGGCTCTTGATAAAGCTATTAAAAGCATCCTCTGAGAGTTGATTGTCATAGAGTTCGATCTTCTTAATAGGAGCCGATGGATTGACTAGAAGCTTGGTTAGGCTGTTTTCGCTACAGTCTAGAGTGTTGAGAGCAGTTGCTGTAGAGAGATCTAGCTCAGCTATTTTATTCCTCCAGCAAGAGACTTCCTCTAGCTTGGTCAGTCCAGACACGTTGAGTGTCGTGAGTTGGTTTTTGTGAGCAGACACCTTGACAAGATCTGCACAAGAGGTGAGATCCAGCTGTGATAGCTTATTCTTGTAGCACTCCAAGAGCTTGAGGTGTGTCATGCCACCCAGATTTAGCTGTGTTAACTCATTGCCATCACATACGAGCGTATCGATTAGGGTCAGACCGTTCATCCGAAGGGTCGTCAGCCCCGCCTCTGTGGCATCTAGTATGCGTAGCTTAGGACTACTTGTCAGGTCTAGAGAGGGTATGCTATTTGTGTGGCAGATGAGTACCTCTAGCTCTGGAGCGTGGAGCGTGAGAGACGTAAGCTTGTTCCAAAAGCATCGTAGAGCCGTCAGGTCGCGGCCGTATACCTTGACCGACTTGCCCTCTGTCGTGTAGCTGTTGATCTTCGTCGGCATGTTAGGGTCTGTAGAGACCTGTCGCTCAGTGATTGAGCCATTGCCATAGTCGACTCGGATAGAGCCAGAGCGAGATGACACCCATAGGTTAAGTTCTGATCCCGTCGCATAGGTGCCATTCATCTCTGCAACAAGGTCTTCTTGAGCTGTCAGAAGCATGCTTTGCGATAGTGACAGGCAAATAATTAGGACGCATCCTAATAGTAATCTAATCCGTTTCATGTTTGTTGGTATTATGGATTTATGTTTTCTCCTATGCTTGCTTAGTGTCTTTTGCTACACGAGATAGCAATTGTCGAGGTGAGTTGTCGTACTAAACTCGTAGCATCTACTGAGTTGCGTCAGCTCTAGGCAAAGATATTAAAAAAGAGATTAGGAGTTAGAGATTAGAAATTAGATGTTGGCTAGTGCCTCTAGAAGATCAAGGGATGGTAGTGAGTCTAGCTAACAGCCAACAGCTTCTTGTGGTTGGATTAGAATATATTATGTACCTTTGCGGTGCATAGGTGTACGAGGAACAACCAATCTTGTTACCCCGTCTGAATAGGGAACTTGGTGCGAAGCCAAGACTGTACTCTCAGCTGTAATTCCTGAAGTGCGCCCCTGCATTATGATGTCACTGTAGCACGACCCCTACTAGCCTTCGCGTGAAGGTACCGTAGGTAGCTATGGGAAGACCCAGGGTATCGCCCGTTTTGTACGACTCGATGTGAGCTATACGAACTAGGGAGAAGTCAGAAGACCTGCCTGTGCCATAGGACTTTTGTTTTCAGAGCTAGGAAATAAAAAGAATGACAGCGGGACATATATGGCTTCACATAGTGCGTATGATAGAGTCCATAGCAGCAAGACTGACTATGAGGCTCCCTCTCGTTGTGTCTACACGCATCAGTCACACCCTACTGCCAGTCAGGATGTCTTGGCAGGCTCCGAGCTGTAGGATAGTGCTGCTGCCCGTGACTTCTGCTCTGTATCTCGATCGTCCTACTCTGACGCACGACGATTCTATTCACTTTATACAGAAAAGAAGTTATGAAAACACGCGAAGAGTACATTGAGAGCCTTAGAGCTCTCCATCTCAATGTCTACTTCATGGGCAAGAAGATCGACAACCCCGTCGACCACCCCATGATCCGTCCATCGCTCAATTCGCTAGCGATGACCTATGAGCTGGCGCAGCAGGAGGAGTACAAGGATCTGATGACCGCAACCTCCAATATTACGGGCAAGACGATCAATCGCTTCTGCCACATTCACCAGAGTGCTGAGGACCTGGTTAAGAAGGTCAAGATGCAGCGTCTCCTCGGCCAGAAGACCGCTAGTTGCTTCCAGCGCTGTGTGGGTATGGATGCCTTCAACGCTATCTGGTCTACCACCTATGAGATGGACGAGGCGTGCGGTACTAACTATCACCAGCGCTTCAGAGACTATGTACAGTACTGCCAGGACAACGACCTCGTCGTAGACGGTGCTATGACCGATCCTAAGGGCGACCGCAGCCTCTCACCCTCACAGCAGGAGGATCCCGACCTTTACGTACACATCAACGAGATACGCCCTGACGGTATCGTCGTCACGGGTGCTAAGGCTCACCAGACTGGGTCGGTCAATTCGCACGAGCACCTGATCATGCCTACCTGCTCGATGCGTGAGGAGGATGCAGACTACGCGGTTTCCTTTGCTATCCCTAGTGATGCGGAGGGCGTCACAATCATCTACGGTCGTCAGTCTTGCGACACGCGTAAGATGGAGGAGGGCGCAGACATTGACCTGGGTAACTCCACCTTCGGAGGTCATGAGACGCTCTTCATCATGGATCATGTCTTCGTACCTATGGAGCGTGTCTTCATGTGCCGTGAGTATCAGTTCTCCAATATGCTTGTCGAGCGCTTCGCTGGCTATCACCGTCAGTCCTATGGTGGCTGTAAGGTAGGTGTGGGCGACGTCCTGATCGGTGCTGCTGCTCTGGCTGCTGACTACAACGGCGTGCCCAAGGCTTCGCACATCAAGGACAAGCTGATCGAGATGGTTCACCTCAATGAGACGCTCTACGCTTGCGGTATCGCTTGCTCGGCTGAGGGCAAGAAGACGAAGTCGGGCAACTACCTGATCGATATGCTTCTAGCCAACGTCTGTAAGCAGAATGTAACCCGCTATCCTTACGAGATCACACGTCTCGCAGAGGACATAGCTGGAGGTCTGATGGTTACGATGCCTAGCCAAGCTGACCTGCAGCACGAGGAGGTCGGGCCACTCGTACGTAAGTACCTCGCTGGTGCTAAGGGTACGGACACGGTGAATCGTATGCGCATCCTACGTCTGATCGAAAACCTCACGCTCGGTACCGCAGCCGTAGGTTACCGCACGGAGAGTCTACATGGTGCTGGCTCGCCACAGGCTCAGCGCATTATGATCTCGCGTCAGTGTAATATGGAGGCAAAGAAGGAGCTGGCTCGTCAGATAGCTCATATCGACACCTCTCTAGATAAGCCTCAGGGCAAGTAGTCCCTATCTCTTATGACAGATCTATCCTCTAGGGTAGACGAGATCACGACCATCATCAGTAGCTGTGTGCGTCCCCAGCTCCAAGCACATGGGGGCGACATAGCACTGCTGAGGGTCGCTGACGAACAAGTTTTCGTCAAGGTCTCGGGGAGTTGTCAAGCATGCCCCTCGCTCAGTAGCACGATCCAAGAGGTGGTGCAGGAGACGCTACGCAGCGAGCTAGGGCTCCCCACCCTAACGGTAACTGTGGACGACAGTGTCAGCGACGAACTCATCGCCGAGGCGCTGCGGATCATACGGAGGTAAGGGCTATTGGCTCTTAGCTGTTAGCTAGAGTCACTAAAGCCAACAGCTAATAGCCAACAGCCAATCTCTAACCTCTAAATTCTAATCTCTAATCTCTATCTATGTCTATCCCATTTAGCAGTATCTCTCCAGACGAAGCGGTCTCCCACATACAGGACGGTGACTTCGTCGTACTATCTCATGCGGCCGCTGTACCGCAAGCGTGCGTCGCTGCCTTGGCGCGAAACTATGAGCACTTTCACAACGTCCGCATCTTCCACATGGTCACCCTGGGCGAAAGCCCCTACACAGCACCCGAGATGGAGGGGCACTTCAGACTCGTGACCAACTTCGTCGGTGCCAACACGCGTCCCGCTGTCGATGAGCAGCGCGCTGACTTCGTCCCCTCCTACTTCTACGAGGTGCCCTCGATGATGCAGCCCGGGGGAGTCTTTCACCCCGACGTGGCTATCGTGCAGCTCTCTTATCCTAACGAGGAGGGCTACTGCAGCTTCGGCACCTCCTGTGACTATAGCAAGCCCGCCGCTGAGCAGGCGCGAGTCGTCATCGGAGAGCTCAATAAGCAGATGCCATTCGTAGGCGGAGACAACCTCATACATATCTCTCAGCTCACACATATCGTCGAGGCCGACTACCCACTCTACGCGCTTGACCTGCCACGCATCGGAGAGGTCGAGGAGGCTATCGGACGCAACTGCGCAGAGCTCATACAGGATGGAGACACGCTCCAGCTCGGTATCGGAGCAATCCCCGATGCTGTCTTGCTCTTCCTCAAGGATAAGAAGGATCTAGGCATCCACTCCGAGATGGTCTCTGACGGTGTGGTCAAGCTCATCAAGGCTAACACCATCACGGGCAAACGCAAGACGCTCCACCCCAACAAGGTGGTTGCTACCTTCCTCATGGGTACGCAAGAGCTCTACGACTTTGCGCACAACAACCCAGCCATCGAGATGCGTCCCGTCAACTATGTCAACGATCCGCGCATCATCGCCCAAAACGATCACCTCGTGAGCATCAATAGCTGTATCGAGGTAGACCTCATGGGGCAGGTGGTCTCTGAGGCTATGGGCTTGCGACAGTTCAGCGGTCCAGGCGGACAGGTAGACTTCGTGCGTGGTGCCGCTTGGTCTAAGGGCGGGCGCAGCATCATCGCTATACCCTCCACGGCACGTCGAGGCACCGCCTCTCGCATCGTACCCCTACTCACGGAGGGTGCTGCCATCACTACCTCTCGCAACGACGTAGACTACATCGTCACCGAGTATGGTGTAGCGCACCTCAAGGGCAAGTCGCTCCGTGAGCGAGCCTTGGCACTGACAGCTATCGCTCATCCCAATTTCCGCCCCGAGCTAGAGGCGGAGTGCAAGAGAAGATTCAAACTATAATAATACATTCTTACTATGCAACTATTCAAGCTCAAGACGGTCATCGACCAGTTCGAGACCTTTGCAGACTTTGCCAAAGCCTTTGCACTCGGGGAGCGTGATCTAGTCATCACCAATGACTTCCTCTACGAGCCCTTTATGAAAGCCTCCCAGCTACCCTGCCACTTCGTCATGCAGGAGCACTACGGCACAGGAGAGCCCTCGGAGGAGATGATGAATCAGATCCTCCACGACCTCCAGGGCACAGACTACGATCGTGTCATAGCCGTAGGCGGTGGCACGGTCATCGACATCTCCAAGCTCTTCGTGCTGCGTGGCTTGACAGACGTGATGGACGCTTTTGACAAGAAGATCCCGCTCGTCAAGGAGAAGCAGCTCATCATCATCCCCACGACCTGTGGTACTGGTAGCGAGGTGACCAATATCTCCATCGCTGAGATCAAGAGCCGCCAGACGAAGATGGGACTCGCCGACGATGCCATCGTAGCTGACAATGCGGTCATCATCCCTGAGCTACTCAAGGGGCTGCCCTTCAAGTTTTACGCTTGCAGCGCCATCGATGCGCTGATACATGCTGTCGAGTCCTTCCTCTCGCCCAAGTGCAATCCCTACACCGCTATCTTTAGCGAAGCAGCTTGGCAGATCATCATCCCGGTCTTCCAGAAGATACGAGACAAGGGCCCCGACTACCGCTTCGAGTGTATGGGCGAGATGATTATGGCGAGCAACTTCGCCGGCATCGCCTTCGGCAATGCGGGTGTTGGTGCCGTCCACGCGCTCTCTTATCCGCTCGGTGGCACCTATCACGTACCCCACGGTGAGTCAAACTATCAGTTCTTCACCGAGGTCTTTAAGGCTTACGAGCGCAAGGCTCCAGCTGGTCAGATGAAGCTCCTCAAGGAGAAGCTCGCCACGCTGATGGGTTGTACGCCCGCCACGCTCTTTGACGAGATCGACACACTGCTCTCAGCTTTGATCGCCAAGAATCCGCTTCACACCTACGGTATGAAGGAGGAGGAGATCGAAGGCTTTGCCGATGCAGTCCTCGCTACGCAGCAGCGCCTCCTAGCAAACAACTACACCCCCCTCACACGGGACGAGATTAGAGACATCTACAAGGCTCTCTACTAATAAAGCTATCACACAATTCAATCTATAAACAACCATATCTATGGATATTAAAGAAATGGTCTCTCTAGCACGAGAGGCACAGAAGGATTACCAAGCACGCTTCGACCAGGACGCTGTAGACCAGGTCGTCAAAGCTCTCTGTCGTGTCGTCTATGACAATGCTGAGATGCTCGCTCGTGAAGCGGTCGACGAGACCGAGATGGGCGTCTATGAGGACAAAGTAGCTAAGTGCCGCAACAAGTCAAAAGGCGTATGGAGCAACCTCCAGGGCAAGAAGAGTATGGGCGTACTAGACATCGACGAGAAGACCGGTCTCATCAAGATCGCTAAGCCCGTAGGTGTCGTCGCTGCTATCACCCCGACGACCAATCCGATCGTCACACCGATGGCAAACATCGCCTTCGCACTCAAGACACGCAACGCTATCATCGTATCGCCACACCCACGCTCTAAGAACTGCTCTGCACATACCATCCAGCTCATACTGGAGCGCCTCAAGGACTTCAACGTACCTGAGCACCTCATCCAGTGCGTCACCGAGCCCTCTATCCAAGCCACGCAAGACCTTATGGCTGCCGTCGACGTCGTAGTCGCTACCGGTGGTATGGGTATGGTACACTCTGCTTACTCTTCGGGCAAGCCCTCCTTTGGCGTAGGTGCTGGCAACGTGCAGGTCATCCTCGACGAGCATATCGACTACAACGAAGCTGCCGAGACCATTATCCGCGGACGTATCTTCGACAACGGCATCATCTGCTCTGGCGAGCAGTGCTTCATCTATCCTGAGCAGCACCGGGAGGAGATCTTCCAGGCCTTCAAGGATCACGGAGCTTACTTCGTACCAGCTGAGGAGCATGACAAGATGGTCAATACGCTCTTCGTCAACGGCTCCATCAGCCGCGACGTGGTCGGCAAGAGCGTACAGCACATTGCTCAGCTCGCCGGCATCTCCGTACCTGAGGGCACTCGCATGCTCATCGTGCCCGCCAAGGGCGTCGGTACGGCCGATCCTATCTGCAAGGAGAAGATGTGCCCCGTGATGACCTGTCTGCCTTACAAGCACTTTGACGAGGCTATCGAGCTGGCTAATACCAACCTCAAGATGGAGGGTAGCGGCCACACGGCAGGCATCCACTCGAACAATCAGGGTAACATCATCAAGGCTGGCGACGAGATCACCATATCGCGTCTCATCGTCAACGCTCCCTGCTCGATCACGGCTGGCGGATCGATCCAAAACGGTCTCTCCGTGACCACAACCCTAGGCTGCGGTAGCTGGGGCAATAACTCTATTTCGGAGAACCTCACCTACAAGCACCTACTCAACATCTCTCGCATCGCTCGTATGTCCCCACACGTCCACGTGCCGACCGACGAGGAGATCTGGGCGATGAACTAAGTCCGCCAGTGCAGACGCTCTGCGTGCGCTACGACTTAGAGTGCACCTAATGAGACTGTTGCAAAAGTCAACAGTCTCACAATCTTGCTTGCAAGATTGTCCTGACTTTGCAGAAAGGATGAAGCGCAAGGCGCTGAGGGTGAGGTCTGAAGGGAGCATACCTCCGTATGTGACCGAAGCCGAATCCCGAAAGCAACACAGCGATTCGCCTTTATGCAACAGTCTCCTAATGCAACGCTCCCGATGAGGCACGCTCCTCGTCGGGAGCGTTCTATTTATCCCTATATCTCAGTGTAACAGCTGTTTTCCAAAAAAGCTTTCCACCCTTGGAAAATAAAATTTCCAAGGGTGGAAAAGATAATTTCCAACGCTGGAAATTTTGTTTTCCAAGCATGGAAACTTTTCTTTCCACCGTTGGAAAACTTTCGCACCTCAACTCGGTCGAGTAGCGATGGCACTTTTTCGAGATGAGCCGTCGGTCGTCATGGTGCGTGTTGCGGTGCTGGGGGAGATTCGTTGTCTACAAACATTTAGTACCTTTGGCTGTGTACTAAACTAATCTCATGAAGCAATACTACATCATTCAGAATGACCAGCCAGCTGGACCCTATACGATAGAGGAGCTTGCCGCAATGGAGATCACACCCGACACGATGGTCTGGGCTGAGGATATAGTTGACTGGATACCCGCTTATCAGGTGAGCGAGCTGAACTCGCTCTTTGCTTCCACGACCGCACAGACGCCTCCTCCTTATCAAGAGCCATCTGGTCGGGCTACTGAGGCTCCTCGCTACGACACTGCAGGCCTAGAGGGTCGGCCATCGGTTCGTCCTCCTATGCCACCAACCTATCTCGGCTGGAGTATCCTTGTGACCATCTTTCTTTCTCGCATCATAGGCATCATTGCCATTGTCTACTCTATACAGGTCTCCTCTCGCTACTACGCTGGCAACTATGAGGGAGCTGCCTATGCTAGCCGTCAAGCCCGCCGGTGTGTTAGAGTCCTAGCTTTCATCTATCTAGGGCTGCTCCTAGCATTTCTCATTGAAGTACTAATTAGATGAATCGTCGGCGCATGAATCAATGGGGCGAAACAGATAGAGACGCAGTCACCTCTTTCAGCTATTTGCTAACAACTTCGAAAATGCTACCTTTGTGGTGTAATAAACTAATCAATCTTCGATGAAGCAATACTATATCATTCGCAACGAACAGCAAGCTGGCCCCTACACGCTAGATGAGCTAGCCGCGATGGGTATCACGCCCGACACGATAGTCTGGACTGAGGATATGACCGACTGGGCTCCTGCCCGTGAGGTGAGCGAGCTGAACTCGCTCTTTACAAGGAGCGCACAGACACCGCCCAGCTACAGTGCCCCTAGCTATGGAGCACCGCAGTATCATAGCGCGCCGCAGTACAATCGTCCTCCGCAGTATAGTACACCAGCCGAGCGTCCTCCTATGCCCCAGACCTACCTCGCATGGAGTATCGCCGTGACCATCCTCTGCTGCCTCGTCGGGGGTATCGTGGCGATTGTCTACTCTTCGCAAGTCTCCTCACGATACATCGCAGGTGACTACGAGGGCGCTGAATATGCTAGTCGTCAGGCTCGTATATGGATCATCGTCTCGGCCTGTGTTGGCTTGCTCGTAGGCATAGTTTACGCTATCTGGATGCTCTTTTTTGCAACTTCGATGGCAGCCGTTTCTGGAGGAATGTCTGGCATCTAGAAGTCTTTATAATATATAGTGTGATCAGGTCGTGGAGGCTAAGTGCTCTACGACCTGATCTCTTTTTAATAAGAGGAGGCTGTTGACTTTTGCAACAGTCTCAAGAGGGGCTCAAGGGAAAATCTCTCGCAAGCGTGCCGATATATGGTGCCAAAAGATACGTTTCTCAACTAAGCGGTGGGCAATTTTGATTTAGTTGCGATCTATGGTACAGCTCTGCACTAATTGGCCCTTTATTCGATGACGGTTGCTTACTTTTGCACGCAGTAATGCAAAATGTAAGTATATGATGAACCTACGACAACTACTTTTTCTCCCCTTGGCGAGTCTATTCTTCTTGCCACTAAAGGGGGCTATCGACGAGATGCCTACTGTCGCAGACTCGACGATGACCTACGAACTGGACGAAGTGAGGGTCCTAACCCATCGTCCGCTACTGCGTCAGGTAGGACTCCTGATGAGTACGCCTGGAGCGATGAGTCTCGTGACTCCGACGATGCTTCGTGAGTACGACATCAAGCACCTGTCTGACTTGACGGCGGTAGTCCCTAATCTCTACATGCCTGACTACGGCTCGCGTCTCACCTCACCGATCTACATGCGTGGTATCGGCACGCGTAGTGGCGGGCAGTCCACCGCTTTCTTTATCGATGGCGTCCCCGTACTCAATAGTTCGATCAATCGTTACCTCCTCGGCATCGAGTCTGTAGAGGTGATGAGCGGTGCACTGAGCAACATCTACGGGCGCAACGCTATGGCGGGCACCATCCTCCTGACCTCTCGCTCGCCTATTGACGACCCCGCACTGGATGTACGTGCTAGAGCCGGCAATCATGGGATCGTCGAGGGTGCTGCGCGACTAGCACACGCCTTTAACTCTAAGGTGGGTATCGCCCTTGGGGGGTATTACAATAGAAATAATGGCTTCTACACGAATGCGTTTGATGGTACGCCAGCTGATGCTGAGGAGGCGTATGGTGCCAATATGCACTTCGAGTGGCGTCCTGATGCTTCGCAGAGGTTGCGCCTCGCCGGTGTATGGGATGGTGTACGGCAGGGTGCTTTCCCCTATGCGATGATCAACCCCAAGAGTGGCGAGACGATGCCGATCAACTACAACGCTCCGGGCTCTTACGATCGTACCGTCGGAGAGGCGCGTCTAGCTTATGACAAGAGCTGGGACGAGGCTCGACTAGACTTCACCGCTAGCTACCAAGCACTACGAGACAACATGCTGATGGATCAGGACTACACGCCTCGAGATATCTTTACGATCAATCAAAAGCAACATCAAGATGCTGTCACGGCCGACCTCACCCTGCGCAATAAGGAGCAGATGACCTACAACTGGACACTGGGGCTCAATGGTATCTACCAGATGAACCACCTAGAGGTCCCCGTAGCGATACGCCCCGGGGGGCTGATGGCTATGATACAGCCTGGACTAAATAGGGCAAATAAGAATGACAAAGTACCTGTACAGATGATGGTCGACGCCTCTAAGGAGCGAGTCAACCACAACCTCTTTGACAAGAGCAGCTATGGCGTAGCCCTTTATCACGAGAGTAATCTGCACGAGCCGTTTGGCTGGACTGGCTTTGACCTTAACCTAGGTCTGCGTATCGACGCTGAGCGTCAGGCGATGGACTTCGACAGCGACTTTAGCCTAGGGCTAGAGGTAGCTCCAAAGGCTAAGCCTGAGGCTAAGAGGCACTTTGACGTGACCAGCCGCTTGGTAGGTGAGGGAGCCTATCAAGACTTCTTCCAGGTCCTCCCTAAGCTCTCTCTGAGCTATCGCCCCACAGCTGGTAGCTACCTCTTTGTCGCTGCCTCTAAGAGCTACAAGACAGGTGGATACAATGAGCAGATGATGACCGAGGTGCTGATGCAGCAGGCGCAACATGAGATGATGGCACTCGTCATGTCGCAGGGCAAGCAGCAGCCACAGGTACAGACGGGCGATGCTAACCTAGCCGCCTTCAAGCCTGAGCACGCTTACAACCTAGAGCTAGGCGGACGTCTCCTGACGCTACAAGATCGCCTCTTTGTGTCGGCTACGCTCTTCGGCTCCTGGATACGAGACCTACAGGTGGCACGCTTCGTGACCACCGGTACGGGACGCACGACGGTCAATGCCGGCAAGGCACTCTCGCTCGGTGCTGAGGCGAGTGTCAAGGCACGTATCTGGCGTTCGCTCACGATCTCTGCGCAGTATGGCTATACGCACGCTACCTTCCAAGACTACCTCACGAGCCGTGCTAATCCTAAGGGTGGTGCGCCAATAGAGGTAAACTATGAGGGTAACTATATTCCCTACGTTCCAGCACATACCTACGCCACGATGCTCCAGCTGAATGAGCCTATCCAGACCTCCTGGCTCAAGGGTGTACTCGCCTCGGTAGAGCTACGTGGCAATGGTCCTATCTACTGGGACTCAGAGAATCAGCATCGCCAAGATCCCTACATGACGCTCGGAGCACGCCTCGGCGTACGTCTCCCCTACGTCACCGTAGCCATCTGGGGGCGCAACCTGACGGACACGCGCTATGCGACCTTCTACTTCCAGTCGTTTGGCAACTCCTTCCTCCAGCAGGCGCAGCCACGCACCTTCGGTGCTGATCTCTCCTTCCACTTCTAGAGGCGCTGATCAGCAACAACAAAGCAAGCCACCCGCTCTAACGAACGGGTGGCTTTTTTTAATCTTTCGACAGTTGAGGCCCTCTAAGACGGAGACACACACAGACATACGGACATACACACGACACGCTATGCGACAGATACCGTTACGGAGTCTCTGCCTACTCCTGATATTTCACGCTTTATCCCTTACATTACCCGCCCAAGTGGTCACGACCGTACGAGGTGCCGTACGGGACGGTGCCGAGGCTCCTCTGGTGGGTGCCAACGTTGCATTCTATCGGGTAACGCCCTCTGGCGACAAGCAGCTCGTGGCGGGCGGTACGAGCGATAGCAAGGGGCGCTTTGCGATAGCTCAGGTGCCTCAGGAGCAACTCTCTCTAGAGGTCTCTTACATAGGCTACCAAAACTACCAAAAGAACCTGACGATCACGGCTGGGCTAGACCTAGGAGTCATACGGCTCGAGGAGGATGAGCATCTGCTAGAGGTGGTGGTCGTAGAGGGTAAAGCGACCGATATGACGGTGCGAGGTGATACGATCGCCTTCAACGCTGATGCCTACAAGGTGCCACAAGGCGCTATGCTCGAGGATCTAGTCAAGCGTCTCCCTGGAGCAGAGATCGACGAGAATGGTCAAATAACCATCGGTGGACAGCAGGTGGCGAAGATTATGCTCGACGGCAAGGAGTTCTTTAGTGGAGATACGAAGGTGGCTATGCGCAATCTGCCAGCCGAGGTGGTCAATCAGCTGGAGGTGCTGAACCAGCAGAGCGACGAGGCGCGCATCACGGGCTTTGACGATGATGAGGAGCAGACGGTACTCAACATCCGCACGAAGCCTGATATGCAACAGGGTACTTTCGGACACGCTCTGGCGGGTTACGGCTTGGACAACCGCTATGAGCTCAACGGGCTGCTCAACTACTTCTCCCAGCAGCACCAGACGACACTCATCGCTGGCAGTAATAATACAAATGGGCAGGGACTCTCTGACCTGGACCTAGGCGGTGGCTCTGGTGGATGGGGACGTGGTGGCGGTAGACGTGGCGGAGGCTTCGGAAGTCAAGGTGTCACCACCTCTGCACAGATTGCTGCTGATGAGACCTATACACCCAATGAACGGCTGGAGATCAATGCGAATGCGCGCTATGGTTATTCCCAAAACGATCTCTCGGCACGCACTGAGACGGAAAACCTCCTGCCCGACAGCCCCAGCACATTTACCAATGAGACGACCGATGTGCTCAAACGTGGGCATAATCTAGGGGGCGATGCCTATATCAAGTGGCAAGCGACAGACCGTACGGAGCTGATCTACCGCCCTGCTATACATTACAGCTGGGGCATGGATCAGGAGGTGCGCGACTACCGCACTACGAATAGCGAGTTGCATCGAGGCAGTCAGGAGAATCTGCGGGAGCATAGTGGATTACGCCTCTTCAACATGCTCCTCCTAGGGCATAAGCTCAATGACGAGGGTCGTACCCTGAGCCTACAGCTCAACGGAGGCTTCCTCGGTGGCAACTCCAGCACCGAGAGCCACTCGATGCTTCACTCGGTCGAGGGCGATCAGACAAAGCAGACACTCCTGGAGGATCGCAGTCAGACCTTTAACTACCGCATACGCACGGGCTACGTAGAGCCACTCACAGAGCTGCTCTCGCTACAAGCGCAACTAGAGTGGGGCGACCGCATACGAAGCAGTGAGCGTGACTACAAGCAGCCCGACGCTACGGGTGCCTGGACGCAGCTAGACGCTACGATGGATACGAAGATGAGTACTCGCCTGAGCTCGCTCAGTGGAGGCGTCGATCTCAAGGTGGCCAACAAGCTGATCGATCTGACCGTAGGGCTACGCATCCGCCCTACCTGGATGACGACGAAGCAATCGCAGCTTGCGAGCCAAGGGTCTCTCGTGCGCCGTGAGACGATATGGGCTCCGTCGCTCAACTTTCGCTACACGCCTAATAAGCAGACGATGCTTCGCCTAGGCTATTGGGGACGCTCGGAGATGCCTTCTGCAGGGCAGATGTACACGCTCCCCGATGCGACCAACCTACGGGAGTCTATCGTTGGTAATCCGGATCTAAGTCCCAGCTACCAGCATCAGCTGTTTGGCATGTTTCGCTCCTTCATCCCCAGTACGAGCCAAGCGATCAATCTACGCTTCTTCGGGGCTTATACCCACCACGCTGTGATCAGCGATCAGATGGTCGATGCCAAGACACAGCGCCGACAGATCACCTATATCAATGCTGATGGTGGAGAGTATATGGTGCATGCTAACGGCTCTTTTACCACGCCCTTCTTTACCAAGTCGCTGTCGCTAGCGGTCACGCTTGGCTCAGCGTACAACTATCGCTTAGGGCGTATCAACGGCGTGACCAATGGATCGCACTCATGGGCGCTCTCACCCAACCTCTCCTTAGCTTACTCAAACAGCTGGCTCTACCTACGCGCTAAGGGAGGCGTCAGATACCACTACGGCAGCCAAAGTCTACAGATCGCCACCTCACCGCACACTTACGACTGGAGTGCTGGAGGCGATGCGTCGGTGACGCTCCCGCTGGGCTTCAAGCTGGAGAGCGAGGCGATCTACACACAAGGGGTCGGATACCAAGAGCCGTACAATGTCGCCTCCGTACTGTGGAGTGCTGGGCTCTCGTACTCCTTCCTGAAGGATCAAGCAGCGACCCTACGTATCAAGGTGTATGATCTACTCAACCAGCAGCAGAGCATCTGGCGTCAGGTCACTGCTACGGAGATTAGCGATACCTGGTCCAACAGTCTCGGTCGCTACGCCATGCTGCACTTCATCTACCGCTTCCGACTCTAGGTCAGCCGACCAGCATTCAGCCTAATTGCGCTTTACAAAGTATGAAGGCTGTGGAGTAATCCACAGCCTTCATGTATTTCAAGGGCTTCCTCTAGCGAGGTCTAGTCGTGTTGCAGACGAGCCGCTAGGGCGGGGTGCCAGTCGGTGCCATTGACCGCTAGGAGGGTTTGCAGGCCAAGCGCTGAGGCGGCCTCTAGATTGGCCGTGCTGTCGTCGATGAAGAGCGTGCGCTCGGGTACCATGCCGCTGTCGGCTATCATCTGCTCGTAGATAGCTCGGTCGGGCTTCATCGTGTGCATATCGCAGGAGGCGTAGACCTTGTCCACATAGTCGCTCAGCGTCCGCCCCGTGGCGGGGAGGAAGTGCGGACTGTGGGCATAAGCCATGATGTAGGGGTTGGTGTTTGACAAGATATAGATCTTGTACTTCTTACGGAGTTGCTCTAGGTAGTCAAACTTGTACTGAGGGACTCCCTTGAGGAAGAGCATGATCGCCTCATTGATCTGCTCATCGGTCAGGTCTGTGCCGGCATGCTCATTGAGCCGTGCGACAAACTCCTCGCGCCCCACGAGACCCATCTCCAGGTCGTGAAAGACGCCGAGCTGTCGGTACGGGTTGAGCATCTCGTCGATATCCCGGACGCCTAGCTCGCGAAAGCGTCTTAGCGACACCTCCGGCTGGAGATCCACTAAGACGCCTCCGAAATCAAATACGAGTGTATCTATCACGGCCTCTTACTTCTTGAGCCAACGATCGAGCCAGTCAAAGAAGGTGCGCTGCCATAGGAGTGCATTCTGTGGCTTGAGGACCCAGTGCGTCTCCTCGGGGAAGAGTAGCATCTTCGTTGGCACACCACGCATCTTGGCTGCGTCAAAGGCCATCATACCCTGCGAAGCAAGGATGCGGTAGTCATGCTCTCCGTGAATGATCAGGATAGGCGTATCCCACTTGTCAGCGAGCTTGTGAGGTGAGTTGGCAAAGGTGCGCTGAGCCGTAGCGTTGTCCTTTTCCCAAGGAGCACCACCCATATCCCAGTTGGCAAACCACTTCTCCTCGGTCTCAAGGTACTGCGCCTCGAGGTTGAAGATACCAGCGTGTGCGATGAAGGCTGCGAAGCGTCCCTCGTGTACACCTGCTAGGTAGTAGACTGAGTAACCACCGTAGCTAGCACCCACAGCAGCCATACGATCTGGAGCGATGAAGGGCTCTTGCTTCATCAGGTCTGCAGCGGTGAGGTAGTCGCGGATGTTCTGACCGCTGTAGTCGCCACTGATCTGCTCATTCCATGCCTTGCCAAAGCCTGGCACGCCGTGGCGATTCGGTAGGATGACGATGTATCCCTGCTCCGCCATGATGCGGGGATTCCAGCGGTAAGACCAGAACTGGCTGATGGTGTTTTGCGGACCACCCTGACAATAGAGGATGGAGGGGTACTGCTTGTTCTTGTCAAAGTGCGGTGGGTAGAGGACCCATGTGAGCATCTTACCGCCATCGGTCGTAGGCATCCAGCGCTTTTCGCAAGTTAGGTCGCCTAGCTGGCTCATGATTGGCTTGTCCTCCGCAGTTAGTGCGGTAGCCTTGCCGTTCTTCAGGTTGACCATGAAGAGCTCTGTGGGGTAGGTCATCGCTTGGCGAGAGGCTACGCAGACGCCCTTGTCATTGATATCAAAGCCGGTGTAGTCGTACTGCCCATCGGTGATCTGCTTGATCTTACCATTAGACAGCTGATAGCTGTATAGATGGGTCAGCGCCTCGCGGCAGGTGATGAAGTAGATAGTCTTGCTGTCGGCACTCCAAGTGGGATTGGAGATGTTGTACTCAAAGTCGGCCGTGAGGGGACGGTACTGCTTCTTAGCCAAGTCGTAGAGATACATGACCTGTAGGTCAGACTCGTAGCCGTCGCGCTCCATGCCGATCCAGATGAGCGAGCGACCGTCGGGGCTGAAGACAGGGTTCGTGTCGTAGCCCATGATGCCCTCGCTAACGTTGGTCGTCTCGCCAGTCGACACATTATATAGGTAGATGTCGCTATTGGTCGAGAGGCTGTACTCCAGGCCTGTCTTCTTGCGGCAAGCGTAGGCGATGAGGTTGCCATCGGGACTAAAAGCTATATCCTCGATACCATTGTGTGGACGCATAGGAGCTTCATACGGCTCACCCTCGAGTAGATCCAGCCCCTTGGTAATGGGCTGTGCCGTAACCTTTGCGATAAAGGGGTGTGGCATCGTTGAGACCCATTCGTCCCAATGCTTGTACATCAGATCCTCGATGATGCGTGCGTCAGCTTTGTCTAGATCAGGATAAACGTCCGTGACAACGGGGCGAGCCTTGATGTCCTGCACGTAGAGCAGCGTCGTCTCATCGGGTGAGAAGCGGTAGTCGACGATGCCCCCGTCGATAGCGGTGAGCTGACGCTCTACACCATCACTGAGGGTGCGTGCGAAGAGCTGCATGCCCTGGTCGGTGCCACGCATGAAGTATATCTGCTTGCCGTCACGGCTCCAGCGTGGAGTGTACTCGCTACCAGCGGAGGGTGCGGTCAGCTCGGTACGTCCCGAACCATCGCTATTGATGAGGTAGATAGAGGTGCGGCTGTTGTTGTCCTGGATAGAGGGTTGGGACACGTTGTATACGACCTGCTTACCATTAGGCGCTAGAGCGTAGCTCCCTACACGAGGCATCGTGAGGAGCATCTCTGGAGTCATCTGCTTGGTCCCTTGCTGTGCAGTCATAGGCAGAGCTAATGTAGAGAAAATGAGAGCCACGAGGCTACGAAACAAGTTTCTTCTAGTCATGAGATAGAATGAGATAGAGTGAAAGAAAGGTCGTCTCGTGCGACCATAATTACTGAATGCTCTCCAAAGGTACGAAAAAAGCGGTTAGTGACTTGGGGGCTAGCCTCTGCGAATATCACGAGCTGGGTGTCTCTATAGCGGGGTGCTTGTACTCTTTGTACGGGTCTAAGCGGGGCAGGGCTGACGCATTATAATAGCCTTTTCAGAAGCGACACATTAGCGACAAGCAAGGAGTAGAGAGGTCGATGCGCTCATCGTATATATAAGGGTCAGTCATGAGGCGTAACTTGCACTGTAATGTTTTTTCCGTATATTTGCCTCTGAAAGGTGCTTTCACCCCGCTAAATAAGCGTATTTGGTGGCTATGAGCAGGAGCATCTTTAGCAAGATTTGTAACCAACTAACAATCCAATAATCAACTAACAATGAAGAAAGTAATTCTATCACTCGTCACGCTGCTCGCAGCTACTACGCTTGCTACAGCTCAAATGCGCCCCACTATCAAGGTAGAGGCTGGTGCTAACTTCTCTAACCAGACGACTAAGGTCGACGACAAGTCAACCGATGGCAAGATGATGATCGGTTATCGCGCTGGTGTCGGTGCTGAGTTCGGCTTTGCTGATGGCTTCTACGTCAATCCTGGCGTATACTTCCTTAGCCGTGGTGCTAAGAGCGAGGCTATCGAGATGCTTGGTGCCAAGGCCGATGCTACGCTTTGGCTCCACAACGTCGAGATCCCTGTACACGTAGGATATCGCGCAGCTGTCGCTCCCGATATGTCTGTCTCTATCCAGGCTGGTCCTTGGTTCTCTTACGGATTCCTTGGTAAGAGAGTTTACAAGGCAACTGGTGAGGGTCTCGCTGCTGACGCTGCAAAGAAGGTCGTTGACGAGCTCAACAAGGGAGACAACAACCCATACAAGGACACGACTGTAGCTGGTGTAACTGTAAAGGCTCCTCTCAAGCCTTTCGACCTAGGTGTCGGTATGCAGGCAGCCTTCGAGTATCGTCAGTTTGGTGTTAACCTAGGCTTCGAGTATGGCCTACTCAACACCTCAAACATCGAGACTCCTAAGACAAAGGTCAACAACATGAACTTCTACGTAGGTCTAGGCTATCGCTTCTAATCAGAGCGACCTAAATAGACTTCTCTAACGAAGCTTATGGGGCGACCTACTCAACGTGAGCAGGTCGCCCTTTTGTATCACACAAACCCTATTTACTATGAAGAAGGTAATTCTATCACTCGTCACGCTACTCGCAGCTACTACGCTCGCTACAGCTCAGATGCGTCCCTCTGTCAAGGTAGAGGCTGGCGCTAACTTCTCCAACATGACTGGCAAGGCGAATGGCGAAACGAAGGATGGCGATATGCTCATCGGCTATCGTGTCGGCGCTGGTGTCGAGTTTGGCATCTCAGATGGCTTCTACATCAATCCAGGTCTGTACTTCCTGAGCCGTGGTGCTAAGGGTACGGTCGAGCTACCTAAGACGACTGACTACGCTATGAAGGTCGTCTCCTCTACATGGTTGCACAATGTAGAGATCCCCGTACATGTAGGGTACCGCACAGCTATCGCTCCCGATATGGCGGTCTCTATCCAGGCTGGCCCTTGGTTCTCTTACGGATTCCTAGGGAAAGTCTCTCAGAAGACCACAGTAACTGGAGAAGGTAAGCTAGCTGATGCGGCTAGAGAGTATGCCAAGGCGTCTGATGAGGCGACCAACAATGGTGAAACCAGTCCATACAAGACAGATCCCAAGGTCCTTAAGCCCTTCGACCTAGGTGTCGGTATGCAGGCTGCCTTCGAGTATCGTCAGTTTGGTGTCAACCTAGGCTTCGAGTATGGCCTACTCAACACTTCCGGTTTTGATGCGGTGAAGGTCAACAATATGAACTTCTACGTAGGTCTAGGCTATCGCTTCTAATCAGAGCGAGCTAAACCTCTACTAGCTCTCTGGGTAGAGCTAGGCAGTAAATACAAAAGCAGGCTCTCTGGTACGTTGACTAGAGAGCCTGCTGATCTATTTATCTCTGTGCATCCCGACAAGGCGGGCTACACGATGTCGCGTCTATTACAAGGCTTAGCGTCCTAGAGGACGACGCTCACGCTGACGTGTCGTAGCCTCCTCCTCGATACGCTTGATCGGGGGCTGATAGTCGGGGTAGTGCTCCTCCTTTTCGGCGGGCTTGATGTAGGCTAGCTCGTCGCCCTTGCGGACGGTCTGACCTTGACCTACACACACCTCGATGAGCTTGCCCGTGAAGTTCGTATTAACACGCTCTATCTGACCAAATGGAGTCTCGATGTAGCAGAAGGGTTGACCCGTGACATACTCCGTGCCTGTAGCTGGTGCCATCGAGCCTTCGGTCGGATCGACCTCCCAGAGGACGGTTCCAGTCGTTGGTGCAGGGATCATCTGCGTACCAGCACGCATAGCCTTCTTGATGTCGCTCTCGTCGAAGCCCTTCTTAGCTAGTGCATCAGCCTTAGCCTTAGCGAGAGAGTCCTCAAACTCACGACGCAGGTCGCCACTCTTGTAGCGTCTGTACTGCTCGGGGTGCATAGCTAACTCGAAGAGCTCCTCGTCGTCGGGACCGAACTCCCAGCCGTTTTCCTTCATCTCCTTGCGGAAGTCCTCCAGCGCATCGGGGTAGAACTGCTGTGGGTCGGCATCGGAAAACTCTAGGCCCTTCTCCTTGGCGAGAGCCACGAGCTCGGGATCGATCTTGCCGGGGATACGACCAGCCTTGCCGAGGATCATGTTCCACATGTTTTGATCTATGGCGAGCCAGCGACCCTTGCCCTGCGTCATGTTGTAGACGTTCATCAGAGCGATGTTCTTGACATACTGGCTGAAGGGGGTGACTAGTGGGGGATAACCGACACGTGGCCATACGTAAGCGACCTCATTAAAGAGCTTGACCAGTAGATCGTCGATCGATAGCTCTGGCTGGTCGTGATTACGCAGATACATATTGATACCTGAGTGGACGCCCTTGAGGTCGGCCATCATCGAACCCATCATACCGCCTGGCAGACCGCAACCGACTAGTAGCGAAGAGGTCTCCTTATTGGTCGATCCCATGAAGTAACCTAGGAAGTCATCGATAAAGCTCTGCGTCATAGTACGAGCGCGCATGTAGGCGTCCATATTGATCTCAGGTACATCAAAGCCCGCATCGTAGAGCATCTCACGGATGGTGATCACGTCTGGGTGGATCTTACCCCAAGAGATAGGCTCCATGGCAACGTCTATGATGTCGGCGCCGTTTTCGCACACCTCTAGCATAGAGGCTACAGAGAAGCCTGGACCTGAGTGTCCGTGATACTGAATGATCGTGTCGGGGTGCTTAGACTTAATCGACTTGACGAGCTGCCCGAGGAAGTGAGGACGGCCGATGCCAGCCATATCCTTGAGACAGATCTCGTCAGCACCAGCCTCGATAAGCTTGTCAGCCAGCGTAGAGTAGTACTCGATCGTATGTATCGGTGAGTAGGTGATACAGAGTGTCGCCTGAGCGGTCATGCCCGCCTCCTTGGCATAATGTATGGAGGGGATGATGTTGCGCGGATCGTTGAGACCGTCGAAGATACGTGTGATGTCTACCCCCTGCGCATGCTTGACACGATACATCATCTTGCGGACGTCAGCCGGTACGGGGTACATGCGTAGTCCGTTGAGACCACGGTCTAGCATGTGCGTCTTGATGCCTGCCTCGTTGAGCGGCTTGGTGAAGGCGCGTACAGCGTCATTAGGGTTTTCGCCAGCGAGTAGTTTGACCTGCTCGAAGGCTCCACCATTCGTCTCGACACGAGCGAAGCAACCCATCTCGATGATGAGCGGTGCGATCGCTGCTAGTTGCTCAGCACGTGGCTGGAACTTGCCTGAGGATTGCCACATATCTCTGTATACGAGGCTAAACTGAATCTTTTTCTTTGTTGCCATATCTAGTGTATCTGTTGTTTTACCTACAAGGCTTGATGTGTCACCACCTGACCTCACCCACAAAGATACATATTTTACTCACATATAGGGACTGTCCTTATGCTTTTCTCAAGAGAGACATCTGAGGAGAGTGCTAGACAGAGGAGGAAGAGCATTCCGATGAGGTACTCGGGGATGTAGCTGACGAGGTCTACATTGCAGAGAATGATCCAGAGCGAGATCACAACGATGAGGGCACTATGGTGCCGTTTACGAGCTATCCAGAGCATGGAGCCGAGGAGCGAGAGCCAGAGCATGAGTCCGATGATGCCACTCTGCACGAGTGTCTGCATATATTGATTGTGAAAGTGGAAGAGATGTGGCTCTTCAGCAGTCCCGAAGGGTAGCGTCTGCAGTAGCGTGTAGGCGTAGTCTAGTCCACCACCGATCAGTATGGGCACATCATGCACTGCTTGATAACTAACCAGGAGCGCATCATTGCGTACCGTGCCGTCGAAATAGCCATGCATCAGGTAGGGTGAAGTGGTGTAGACGAGCGTCAGGAGGAGAGCTCCCGAGAGTATGACGTAAGCAGCCAGGCGACCCGTATGCTTGACTCCTTGTATCCGCGCTGTGATCTGATAAAGGAGCGCATAGCCACCGACAGCGACAGCCATGAGCAGCAGGTAGCGCGCTTGCAGGGCATAGGCGTAGAGGACGATGGCGAGCAGCACAGCGTAGGCTTGGAGGCGCAGCGTGCTCTCACGACTACAGATACTCATCACAACGGGGATCAGCAGGTAGACACCTAGATAGGTGTAGTGCGTGAAGGTAAAAGGCATCAGCATGTGGGAGCTATCGGTAACGAAGCCCGCCTCGTTGAGGTAGCCTTTGTTGAGTGTGAGCGTGATGAACGGACTAGCGCCACAGCTGATCAGGACGCTGTAATAGAAGATGAGGAAGACGACCAAGTAGACCCATGCAATGCGCAGGACCGCTTGCCAAAAGCTCTGCGTAAGATACTTCGACGGACCACTATATATGAGGAAGTAAAGGGGGATCGCGAGTAGCCAGACTTCGCGGCTCCAATAGTCGAGCGCAATCTCTTTATTTGCAGACCAGCCAACGACAACGACTGCTGTATAGAGGATATAGAGTGCAGCTGTGAGGGCCAAGGGGAAGACAATGCGCTGGCGGAGTGGACGGCAGAGGCTTGCTCGCTCCTCCCAGCGGTTGTCCACAATCATCCCAATGAGGAAGAGCGTCTGCAGTCCGAGGTAGCTGTCGACCGCCCCTAGCAATAGGTTCGCATACCCTAAGCCAAAGCAGAGGAGCGGAACGAAGTAATGCCGGTAGTCGAGCTTTGCTCCAGTAGTACGGGTCGCCCCTTTTGCCTCAAACCACGGGAGTAGTACCGCCCCCATGGAGAGGATCACAGCGACCGTCAGCAGTAGGGGCTGGTAGGTCAGGATGTCTCGAGCCAGTAGCGTCTCGGGTGTGCGGTGAGGATAAGCTCCCGTGAGGGCGACGACGAGGGCGACGACGAGGGCTACCGCTACGACGATCAGCAGGAAGTAGCGAGAGGCAAAGCGCGCTAGGCGACTGGCGATGGCGGTGTGTGAAGGCATCAGCGTACTATAATGATAAGTCGTCGCATCGTGGTGAGTAGACCATCTGCGGGAAGTCGTGCGGATCAAAGCGCCAGCGCTTGTGGCTCCAGAGCCAGCGGTGTGGTGCTAGGCGAATGTTTTCCTCTAGCAGTGTCACATAGTCGTCGACGAGCTGATGCTGTAGCTTGTCGGTCGGGTGCTCACAGAGCAGTCGGAAGGTACCGACCCATTGCTTAGCCTGGTCGTCATGACGTATCTCATAGAAGAGAAGGGGTATCTGTAGCTTGATGGCTAGATGACTCCACCCTGTGACAAAGGGGGTGGTGCGCCCGAAGAGCGACGTGGCGTAGCGCACCTGCTCGTAGTCAGGCGATTGGTCGGCAAGTAGGCAGTAGATCTGCATACGTTCATCAGTCTGTTCGCTGTGATGACGCACCATCGTACGAGCTAGTTGCATCATCTCAATGCACTGGGCGTAATGCTGCTCCCGCATCTCATGGGTGAGCTGATCGGCGATAGGGTTGTGCAGTCGCTTGTAGATGACATGCAACTGATAGCGGCTCTGGTCTAGGTGTAGTGCCGAGGAGCCCATCAGCTCCCAGGGACCAATGTGCCCCAAGAGGACAAAGATCTGTCTATGTCCCGCCTCGTAGAGCTGATCCAGTAGCTCCGTCTGCTCGAGACGAAAGAGCCGGCGCACCTGCTCGTCAGAGCCGTAAGCGTAGCGCGCCTCGTGAAGCATGAGCTCCGCAAGATGACGGTAGAAGCTTCTGCCGACCTCCGTTTGCTCAGCAGGCGAGAGGTGTGTGAGGGTGAGGCGAATGTTTTCCTCTACCACCTGACGTCGGTACTTAACAAGATGATAGAGTAGCCAGTCGAGGGTAGGGACTAGTACCTTGTCAACAAAAGAGCGGGGCAAGCGTGCCAAACCCCGCAATGTAGCGCGCATCAGCCGAAGCCGTAGTCGCTGCCATCGTGTGAGCTGGTTACTCTGCGCCATCGTCCATCAGATCGCTATAGTCCTGGTAGAGGAAGTCGTTGTAAGGGTAGCGCTGTATGTGGATCTCCTTGACACGCTCGTAGAGGAGGCGTCGCAGCTCGTCCATGCCCTCGCCCGTACGTGCTGAGATAAAGGTGCAGTCGTTGCCCATACGCGCCATCCAGCTCTTCTCTAGCTCCTCGCGTGTGCGGTTGAGCTTGGTCGCGGGTGTCAGATCGTCGGGATCTTTGGGGATATGCTGGTAAGCATCGATCTTGTTGAAGACAAGTATCTGCGGTTTGTCGCCCAGAGCGTCGATCTCTCGTAGCGTCTCGGTGACTACCGCTATCTGATCCTCAAACTCCGGGTGCGAGATATCTACAACGTGCAGGATGAGGTCCGACTCGCGTACCTCGTCGAGGGTACTCTTGAACGACTCTACTAGCTGTGTCGGGAGCTTGCGTATGAAGCCCACGGTGTCGGCTAGAAGGAAGGGTAGATTGCCCAAAACGACCTTACGAACGGTCGTGTCGAGTGTCGCAAAGAGCTTGTTCTCGGCAAAGATGTCGCTCTTAGCGAGTACGTTCATCAGCGTAGACTTACCCACATTGGTATAGCCGACGAGGGCGACACGCACCATCTTGCCACGGTTCTGTCGCTGTACGCTCTTCTGCTTGTCGATCTTCTTGAGTTGCTCCTTGAGCTGTGAGATCTTGCGTAGGATGATCCGTCGGTCTGTCTCCAGCTGCGTCTCGCCCGGACCACGCAGTCCGATGTTACCACCACGCTGCCGCTCGAGGTGCGTCCATAGTCGGGTTAGACGTGGTAGCATGTACTGGTACTGCGCCATCTCTACCTGCGTCTTGGCGTGTGCCGTCTGCGCTCTCGTGGCAAAGATGTCAAGGATGAGCGAGGTACGGTCGAGGATGCGTATGCCTAGCTGACGCTCTATGTTACGCAGCTGATTGGGCGCTAGCTCATCGTCAAAGATGGCCAGCCCCACTTCATGGGCAGAGACATACTCGGCGATCTCGTCGAGCTTGCCTTTGCCCACAAAGGTGGCGGTGTTTGGCGTGTCGAGGCGCTGTAAGAAGCGCGCCACAGGCTCTGCACCCGCAGTCTCTGAGAGAAAGGCCAGCTCATCAAGATACTCCTCCGCCTGCGTCTCCGACACGTCGGGAGTGATGAGCCCCACGAGGATCGTGCGCTCACTCGATTGAGAAGTCTTGATAAACTCTTTCATACAGAGGACTAATAGATCGCGTACGACTTCTCACGCATCGCCTGATCATCGGCAAAAAGATGTACCCAGGGGATCTTTGCCGCAAGGAAGTTGGCAGGATAAGCCTTCGCCTCGGGGAGGAGATTGATAATGTGTCCCACAGCGTGGCGCACGTCCTGTCCGAGTGCGAGGAAGACCAGTCGCTTAGACTCTTCGAGTGCCTCGAGCGTGACGGTAACCAGCTGACGCTGCTCACCCTGCTCGGTGGTCATCTCGTTGGGCGCAAAGACATCGTCTGAGATGTACAGCTCGACCTGGTCGGGATAGACCCCAGCGAGGTGACCATCCACGCCCATCTCGAGGAGGGCTAGGTCAAACTGCGGACGACCCTCTAGGTGGCTCACACGCTCTGCTACATGCTGCTGCAGAGCTGTCGCAGCCTGTGCAGGCTCTTGTGCAGCCTCCTCCACAGCATGGATATGCTCCGCAGGGATCTGTAGCGGATCAAAGAGCAGACGCTGCAACAGCGCGCGATGCGCTAGATCGGCTCCGCCCAGCTGCTCATGAAGGAGATAGAAGTGTACCCGCTGCCAGTCGATACGACTGCGCCACGGCTCTGAGGTGAGTGCCTTTGCCAAGACCTCCGCATGCTCCTCTAGGGAGAGGGCTAGATGAAAGTCGCCTTCGGTCGCCTCAACGGCTTCAGCGATAAACTGTGCGAGCTGTGTCGTGACTAGCTCAGGGGTACTGTATTGATGATAGTTCATAGGATATATACTAAGTTAGTTATAAGATAAAGTGTTGTGACCATCATCCTTAGTAGGCAGTTACTCCTCCCAGATGATGTCATCTATGAGGTCGTGATCCTTCTCCACCTTAAGCTTAGGCAGCGGGTTCTCTGGATCATCGTCCTCTTGTGTCGTGCGGTCGTTGAGCGGTTGGCGCAGGATCTCGTTCGGATCATGTAGCGAGGGGGCGTTGATCTCTCGCCATATCAGATCCTTCAGCTCGGTCAGTCCACGCTGCGCCACGGCAGAGATAAAGATCGTCGGCACATCCTCGGGAAGCGTCTCCGAGACCAGATCGATAAGCTCGCTGTCTGCCATGTCTATCTTGGTGATCGCCAGAATGTGTCGCTTGTCGATCAGTCCTGGATTGTACTCCTCCAGCTCACGGCATAGCATCCGATACTCGGCAATGATGTCGGGACTGTCGATAGGCACCATAAAGAGCAGGATCGAGTTGCGCTCGATGTGCCTGAGGAAGCGAAGCCCCAGCCCCTTACCCTCGGCGGCACCCTCGATGATGCCGGGGATGTCTGCCATGACGAAGGAACGATTGTCACGATAAGAGACCATCCCCAAGTTCGGTTGTAGCGTGGTGAAGGGGTAGTCCGCGATTTTAGGCTTCGCAGCTGAAAGTGCTGCTAGGAGTGTCGACTTACCCGCATTGGGTAATCCGACCAGCCCCACATCGGCCAACGTCTTGAGCTGCAGCACTACGAGACGCTCCTGACTCGGTTCGCCAGGCTGTGCGTAGCGAGGCGCTTGGTTTGTCGAGGTCTTGAAGAAGTTATTACCCTTGCCCCCACGTCCACCTGGGAGTAGGAGGTGCCGCTCACCATGCTGCGACACATCTAGGATAAACTCGCCCGTCGTGGCATCATGTACGCTCGTCCCGCAGGGCACCTCGATCACAATGTCAGGCGCATCGGCACCCGTCTGGAGCTTAGCACCGCCCGCCTCGCCACTCTCGGCGATGATATGACGGTTGTAGCGCAGGTGTAGGAGCGTCCAGTAGTTTTGGTTGGCCTCTATATAAATGCTACCGCCACGACCACCGTCACCTCCGTCGGGACCTCCCTTGGGGATGTACTTCTCACGACGAAAGTGTGCCGATCCTCTCCCGCCCTTGCCCGAGCGAAGATAGATCTTGACGTAGTCTACAAAGTTGCTCTCACCTGCCATTGGTTTACTTGTTGTGCTGTAAGCTCTTGTCTATCGACACAAAGATAGCCTCCGTGATCTCCTCTATGGAGCCAGCACCAGGCACCTCGTAGTGTACCCCCTTGCGGTGGTAGTAGTCTACGATCGGGAGGGTGCGCTCATTGTAGACGCGTATGCGGTCAGCGATTACCTCGGGCGTATCGTCGGCACGTCCCTCGATCTTAGCACGATTGAGTAGACGTGTCCGTAGTTCCTCTTCGGGGACCTTGAGCTCGATCAAGCAATCCACGCTCGTCTGATCTTTCTCTAGGAGCGCATCGAGTGCCTCCGCTTGAGCTACCGTACGGGGGAAGCCATCGAAGATAACACCCTCGATACCCTCGGGGAGGTGGTGCAGCTCATTGGCTATAAGGTCGATAATCGTATCGTCATCTACTAGATGCCCCTGGGAAATGATACTCTGTACGCGCTTGCCTAGAGGAGACTGGCGAGCGATCTCCTGTCGGAGTAGGTCGCCCGTAGAGATATGCTCTAGGTGGTAATGCTGCTCGATGAATTGGCTCTGTGTACCCTTGCCAGCACCCGGTGCGCCGAAGATTATTACGTGGATCATTGCTTTTTAGATAGAACTTGGTTTAGATGGTCTCTGTGGACCGTATGATTATTCCTGTATGATTACTCTTTCAGTATGTAGATATCATCGAGCATACGCCCCTGCTCGTTGTAGTCGAGGCCGTGCCCAACGATGAAACTGTTGTGGATCTCCATCCCCACATAGTCGGCATGGATAGGACACTGGAGCGCCTCGGGCTTGAGCAGCATAGTGGCTATGCGTACCTCAGCAGCACCTTCGGCAAGAAACTTCTCCTTGAGCTTCATCATCGTAAAGCCCGTGTCGATCAGATCCTCTATGATGATGACCATACGACCCGCTAGAGGCGCTGTCACAGGCATCACCTCCTTAAGCTGGTAAGTGCTCCCCATGCCAGAGTAGCTCGAGTAGCGTGCGAAGGCGACCTCCGCAGTGGTATTGATCGCCTGCAGCAGTTCTGCGGCAAACATGAAGGAGCCGTTCATAATGCAGACGAAGAGTGGATCACGTCCCTCCGTGTCTTGACGTATCTGCTCCGCTAGTTGCCGTGAGGCTGCACGTAGCTGCTCGCCCTTGATGTATGGTACAAAGGTCTTGTCGTGTACTATAATCTCCTGATCAGTCATAGTGAAAATAACAAGCTGGCGGTCTCTCATAGCGGAGGCCGCTTCTTTTTTTATTGTAGTGAGTAGCACAAAGGTACAAAAATAGGTGATGCACCAACCTCCCCCCTTCGAGAGGCTGTAGACTCAACTATCAAATGCATCAATTCTAGCGAGAGAAATTCGACGTCGGCTCGTTACAACAATTCACAGCCGGCTACATTTCGATACGGAACGGTGTCGGAGAAAACTGATTTCCACGTGGATATTTCGAAATGCCCACGTGGAAAAGAAAAAATTCCTCGGAGGAATGAAATGAAACTTCGGAGGAATGAAATGAAACTTCGGAAGAAATGAATCACGCCCACGTGGGGAATAAAAAATATCCACGTGGAGATTTGAGATTTTCCACGTGGATATTCGAGAAAGGAGGGAATCGGACGAATTTCCCCGTAAAGATATGTAAAGCGACAAGAGACGAAAATCTTAGAAATCTAGGGCGGACGAAGTTCGAATACGACGACTAGCGACCCGAGCGGATCGGTGCGCTGCCCCAGCAGAGCTGACGCTGAGGATCGTAGATGGTGGCAAACTGACCAGCTGCGATACCCTGTATCGGCACGCTGCTGACCAGCTGATAGCCCCCCGAGGGGAGTCGCTCGAGGCGACCCGCGGTGAAGTCGGGCGTGTGACGGATCTTGAAGGTGACCTCCAGCGGACTATCTGACGGCGTCTCCGTCCAAAGCCACGGATCGACCGTTAGCCAGTGCATATCTTCGGTCTCGATGATCGTGCCGTACTGCGTCTTGGGGTCGTAGCCTCGAGAGGCGTAGAGGACGTTGTGCTCCACATCTTTTGCCACGACATACCACGGACCGCCTGAGAGCCCCAGCCCTTTGCGCTGCCCGATGGTGTGAAACCAGTAGCCACGATGCTCACCGATCTTCTCGCCGGTCTCATGGTCTATGATGTCGCCCGTCTGAGTGCCTAAGTAGCTCTCGATGAAGTCGTTGTAGTCAATCTGTCCTAAGAAGCAGATGCCTTGGCTGTCCTTGCGCTGCGCATTGACTAGATGCGCCTCGAGGGCGATGCGACGAACTTCCTCTTTGGGCAAATGACCGATGGGAAAGAGGAGACGCTCCATCTGCCGAAAGCCGATCTGCGCCAAGAAGTCGGTCTGATCCTTTACTGGGTCGGGAGAGGTGCCGAGGAAGGTCAAGCCCTCTGCCGTCTTTCGTATCGTAGCGTAGTGACCCGTGGCAATGTAGTCGTACGAGGAGCCGCACCTCTCCTCAAAAGCTCCGAACTTGATCAACTTATTGCACATCACATCGGGATTGGGCGTGAGCCCCCGCCGGACCGCATCCATCGTATAGGAGACCACACGATCCCAATAGACTTGGTGCAGGTCGATGATCTCTAGGTGCAGGTCGTAGCGACGAGCCAAGAGCGTTACCAGCTCGATGTCTTCCTCAGCGGGACAGTCGAGATAGCCCCCATCCTCGTCCTGCATGCCGATGCGTATATAGTAAAGGTCTGGGCGAAAGCCCGCCTCGACGAGCAGATGCATCGCCACGCTGCTATCCACGCCTCCCGAGGCGAGCAGAGCGATGCGACTATCCCGTGGCAGTGCTGTGTAGAGAGTGGTCTCCATACACCTCAAGAGTCAAGCCTTCAAAGCGAACTACATACGCTCGGGCAACTCGATGCCGAGGAGCCCCATAGCACTATGGATCGTCTCGGCAACGGTCTTGCTGAGCTGCAGGCGCATGCTACGTAGCGCTTCGTCCTCCTCACGCAGCACAGAGCACTCGTGGTAGAACTGGTTATACCCCTTGACCAAGTCGTAGGTATAGTTGGCAATACGGGCTGGCGAATAGCTCTCGGCAGCCTCTTGTACGACTGTCGGATAGTCGAGTAGCTGCTGGACGAGTGCCGTCTCGTACGATGAGAGTGCTAACGCGCCACCCTCGGGGAGCTGGTGCTTGTAGCCCATCTCGTCAGCCTTCTGCAGGAGCGAGCAGATGCGTGCGTAGGTGTACTGGATGAAGGGTCCCGTGTTGCCGTTGAAGTCGATAGACTCCTCGGGGTTGAACATCATATTCTTCCTTGGGTCCACCTTGAGGATAAAGTACTTGAGCGCGCCTAGACCGACCATCTCGGCGGTGCGTAGCTCCTCGGCGGTCGGCTCGGCAGCTAGCGCTACGCCCTTAGCTTGCTGGGCGGTCCGTGCCACCTCTAGGGCGGTGTCGCGCATAGCGTCCATCAGATCGTCCGCATCGACCACCGTACCCTCGCGACTCTTCATCTTGCCATTAGGTAGCTCGACCATGCCGTAGCTAAAGTGCGTCAAGCTCTTGCCCCACTTATATCCCAAGCGGTCTAAGAGTAGCGATAGCACCTGAAAGTGGTACTCCTGCTCGTTGCCCACGACGTAAACCATCTGGTCTATCGGGAAGTCTTGATAGCGGAGCTTGGCGGTGCCGATGTCTTGGGTGATGTAGACCGAGGTGCCGTCACTGCGTAGGAGGATCTTCTTGTCTAGTCCCTCCGCCTCAAAGTTGGCCCAGACGGAGCCATCCTCGTGTCGCTCGAAGAGCCCTTCCTTCAGACCGCGTAAGACCTCTTCGCGGCCTACGAGGTAAGTGTCGCTCTCGTAGTAGATCTTGTCAAAGGAGACGCCCATACGCTTGTAAGTCTCGTCAAAGCCTTTGTAGACCCACTCATTCATCTTGCGCCATAGCGCACGCACCTCAGGGTCGCCCTGCTCCCACTGACGGAGCATCTGTCGCGCATCAGCCATGAGCTGCGACTTAGCCTCGACCTCCTCGTCGCTCCAGTCGGGATGCGCAGCACGTATCTGCGCTAGCTCGGCACGATACTCCTTGTCAAAGCGCACGTAGTAGTCTCCGATGAGGTGGTCGCCCTTCTTGCCCGAAGACTCAGGCGTCTCGCCGTTGCCCCAGCGTAGCCATGCCAACATGGACTTGCAGATATGCACGCCGCGGTCGTTGACGATGTTTGTCTTGACCACACGATGACCGCTCGCCTCCAGGATCTGAGCGAGACTGTAGCCGAGTAGGTTGTTGCGCACGTGCCCCAGGTGAAGCGGCTTGTTGGTGTTTGGTGAGGAGTACTCGATCATCACGAGCGGCGACTGAGCTGTCGGCGTGATGTGACCGTAGTGTGGAGTCTCGGCAATCTCTCGTAGGGCTGAGAGCCACGCCGTGTCGGTCAGTGTGAGATTGAGAAAGCCCTTGACCACACCATAGGACGCTATGAGGTCTGTCTGCTCCTGGAGCTTGGCACCGATCGTCTCGGCGGTCTCTTGGGGAGACTTGTGCGAAGCTTTGAGGTAGGGGAATACGACGAGCGTCACATGCCCCTCAAACTCAGGGCGCGTGGCGGTCAGCGTGATCTCATCAGCGGTCGTGTTGAGACCGTAAAGGGTATGTAGTGTCGAGGCGATTGCCTCGCTAAGCTGTCTGTAAAGGCTCATAGTATATCGTATAAGGTGTTAGAGTACTTTCATGCGCCAGGTGACCCCCACGTTAATCTGCGTGCGCTGATCATGCAGCACGGCCTGCGGGTTCGTGTTGGTGCCAAAGGCGTAGTTAGCATGTGCATGCAGACGCACCTCGGGGATGGGTGAGTACTCGACACCGCCACCGAGACAAGCTATCTGCGTGCCATCGGTGACCCCGTAGTCTGCGTGAAAGCCACTCGTATTCTGATCGTAGCTTCCCTTGAGGTAGAGCTTCGTCTGGTTCGTCGGGTGGAAAGCTAGCTGACCGTAGATAGAGTAGTCGGCAAAGAGCTTCTTGCCATCCCCGTCTAGTGGCGCACGGTGCATCAAGTCTAGATCGATGAATGTGCGACGGGTCAGCTGAAATCGGTTGCCCAGCGAGACATAGTTCATAAAGCGTCCAGGCGCATACTCCATAAAGTTGACACTCCACATCGGTACAAACCAGTCGTGGTGCGCCGTCCAGATGAGGTTGTAGGCATACATGTCGGCTGGCTGTCCGCTCCTCGCCTCGTAGTCTTTGCGATAAGGACTCTGGATCACCTGCGCATGGAGGTTGTCCTGCCCATTGGGCAATGTGTAGCTCACGGTAGCGCCCCACTGATAGGCGGGCATGTGATAGCAAAACTCTCCCAGCTGGAAGACATCTATCGGTGCTGGCTCAAACTCCCACCCACCGACGAAGACGATCCACTTGCCGAGCTTGACACTGAGCTGCTCGATCGGGTTGTACTGTAGGTAGAGGAAGTCGATAGACTCGAAGAATGTGCGATCTAGATTGGCCGAGCTAAGCCGCTGTCGGTAGAGGTAGCTAAACTTTGGCGAGAGCGTGCCACTGAGTATGACGTTGGCGATATTGCCCTTAAAGCCTGAGCCCGCTTTGTCCGCTTGGCTGCCTAGATAAATGCGCTGATAGTCCCCGCGCGCCTCTAGAGAGAGCGATACCTTCTTGTCATGCGGTGCCTCTAGCTCAGCATCGGGTGTAGGCTCCTGCGCCATCAGCGAGCCGAGCGAGAGTGATAGTAGGAGTATGATAGCCGCAAGCGACTTCGTAAGAGGTGACATAGTTCTAGCTGAATCGGTTAATACTAAAAGGTGCTCTCATCAGGCGTATCCGTCTCGACTGGAAGCTCCTCAAGCTGGCTCTTCTTACGCCACAGTCCGTACACCTCGCTGACTGGGTCTGAGGTGATAAAGGGATCCATACGCTCGGCACGCAGATGATCTAGTAGCTTGCCAAACTCATCTCTCGTCAAGATGCACTCCAGCTGCTTGTGCTCCTCGCCCGAGTAGCCACCCGTCACGGGGTGGATCGTCACACCACGATTGAGCGTGTGGATCACATAGTCACGGATATGCTCCCAATCCTTGGAGATGACGTAAACACGTGTCCGTGAGCTCATGCGGGTCATAAAGTAGTCGAGGATCAAGCCATTGAGCCAAGTACCCACCAGACCCATGATCACCAAGCCCGTAGGACTGGTCAGGAAGGCGGAGCAACAGATCAGACCTCCAGCGATCGTTACCGACACACCTAGTGGCACATGGAGGAACTTATTGAAGATCTTGGCCAAGATATCTAGTCCTCCCGTAGAGGCGTTGATGCTAAAGAGGATCGCCTGCGCCGCACTCATCACCAAGATGAAGCAGACCAAGTCAAACCCTGGATTAGCCACCATCTGGCCATGCACCTCCTGAGCAAACATCGACCCACTGACAGGATCGATCCACCCCATCAAGTCGACAAACGGCCCTAAGATCAGTGCCGTGTAGCAAGTCTTAGCACCAAACTCGTTGCCGATCAGGATGAAGGAGAGCAGTAGCAAGATCGCATTGATGAGAAACATATAGGACCCCAGCGACATAACCGGGAGCAGTCGCTCCAGCACGATGCCTAGTCCCGTCACCGAGCCGACGATCAGACCACTAGGTGCGAGGAAGTAGTGTACCGCCATGGCACCGATAAACATGGCAACGGTCATCAAGATCAGTTCGTACCAAAACTTACGACTAGTGAGTAGGTCAGCGGCCTGAGCAGGCAGAGCTACTAGGCGGGCACGAAGTTCATCCTTACTGGGGAGCTTGTATTTCATTAGAAGCGTATTACTGTAGTGAGAGGTCCATCGCGAGGCTACTACGCTCTAGGCGACGCTCTCCGATAGGTATCTGAGTGCAAAGATACAAAATAGCACATACCCACCAGCTAAATCGGACTTCTTCAGAGCTGATAGAGGGTGCTAGCTAGGCTAATGACTGATCTTCGCGTGGATGTCGACCTAGGTGCCGCAAACCGTTACTCGTCTCCTCGGGGGCGAGTTGCGAAATGGACGGACTACTTGAGCTTGAAGTAGCAGATGATCGGCTTGTGGTCGGAGATCTCTGCCGTGCGGTCTACGTAAGCGGCTCGTGCCTCTATCTGGTCGCTGTAGAGCATGTGATCGATCCGTACGCCGATGAGCGACTTAAAGTAGTAGCTGTAGTTGGTCCCTCGCCCTGTCGTGGCGATCGCATCGTGCAGTCCCGTCGAGAGGCGATGATGCGTGTAGGAGATCGGCGTGTCGTTAAAGTCGCCACAGATCAGCACGTAGGGCGACTCCTGATAGTTGACATCCTGATAGATCTGCTCGACCTGCTTAGCACGACGCTTGAAGGCTGGTGAGAAGCGTACGCCGAGGGCTTGGGTGAAGCCCTTGGGGTTGACTTCCTGCGCTAGCTGGAAGTAGTGTGCCTGCTCCTCTTTTGTAAAGCCAAAGGACTCTAGGTGTAGGTTGTACAGTACGAGCTTTTTCTCCCCAACAAGGATCGTAAAGACCGCTCCTCCGTTAAAGTCAGAGTGCAGATCTATGGGACGTGTCGATAGGATGGGATACTTGGAGAGTACGATGAGGCGGCTGCCGTGATCCTTGACCGCATAGGCTGAGCTGTAGTAGGGGTACGCCTTGAGGATGCGCTGCAATCTCCGCTCAGACATGTACTTCGACTTATTGGAGCTGAGCCATGCCTCTTGCAGGCAGATGATGTCGGCATCGCTCTCGGCGAGATACTCCGTGGTGGGGTGGTAGTCGTGTGGGCCTAGCTTGGCAAACTGAAAGGCATTGGCATTGAGACTCACCACTTTGATCCAGTTCTCCCGATCGATCGGAGGCGTCTGGCGTAGTCGTAGAGGGGCGTACAGCAGGAGCGTGGGGAGGGAGATGAGGAGCATCACCGTATTGATCGCGGCGCGACTCCAAGCGCGGATGATAAACCAATAGATCGCCTGCAGCACGACCAGCGCAAAGAGCAGAGGAAAAAGCAATCCCAGATAAGCCGAGAGGATAATGGTCGTCGGCGAAATGTAGCGACTCAGCAAGGCGCCCGCGAAGAGCAGCAAGAGGAGCAAATTACCAAAGGAGACGAAGGTGTGCCAGAAGCCACGGATCATACCCCAGAGGGTACGTCTCTTGGCGGGCTGCTGGCTCTCCTGGCTCTTTGGGCTAGGAGCTACTGGAGGTTTCGTGGTGCTATCCATAGGTTGAGATTGCATGATTAGTTCTGGTCTGACTGGTCAAGCCACTGATTGTTGTGCTCGATGAGCTGCTCACGCTCTTCGTCAGATAGGCTCTGATAACCAGATTGCTGTACCTTGTCTAGGAGCTGGCGGTAGCGAGCTGCCTGAGCATCTTGTAGGGTCTCTTGCTGCCGTGCAGTGCGCTGTCGCCGACGCTGGTACAGTCCTAAGCCACAGCCCCACAGGATGCCAGCGAGGTGAGCGATCAGCCCGCCTACGTTGTACCCGCCATAGGCGAGGAGGAGCAGGAGGAAGACGAAGAGCCCTACTTGCCACACACGGAGCGATCCAATCAAGGGTAAGGGCATCTCTTCGCGAGGAGCCGAGCCGATCATATAGCCAACGAGTGCTATGACCGATGCGGAGGCACCCACGAGTGGTAGCCCCAGTAGGAGCACCCCGCTACTACGTAGCAGTGTGGTGAAAAGGACGAAGGCTCCTCCACCTACGATAGCTCCCCCGAGATAGCTCCAGACGAACTGTCGGCATCCACTGAGGCGCAGCAGCATCTCGCCAAAGAGCCACAGCAAGAGCAGATTGAGCAGGAGGTGCAGACCACTATTGTGCAGGAGCGTGTAGGTGACAATCGTCCAGGGGCGACGCCACAGAGCATCAGGCGAGCAGGAGAGGTAGAGCTGATCCACGACACTGCGCGTCCACTGCGTGTGTAGCGGAGTCGGTAGCTGACGAACGATAAAGTCCGCCAGCCAGAAGGCTACCAGCAGGAGCGTGATGCCCCACAGGACTTGCCGATTAGGATCTATACGACTCGCCAAACGCATTGTACAGCTTGCCTTGCTTGCGCCACAATAGTATGAGTAGCAGACCGCCTAGCATGCCCCCCAGATGGGCAAAGTGCGCCACGTCACTCTGTAGGTTTGCCACGCCGAGAAGGAGCTCGATCACTCCGTAGCCGATGACAAAGTACTTGGCTCTGATCGGTATGGGAATGAAGAAGAGGTAGATCGCTGCATTGGGGTAGAGCCAGCCGAAGGCAAGGAGGAGCCCAAAGACAGCTCCCGAAGCACCTATCGTCAGGAGCTGATTGATAAAGAACCTCGTAGCTATGCGGGTACCATCGGGGAAGGCGATCACCTCATAGCCCGCCACCTCTCGGACGGTCGTCAAGCCCCAGACCAACTCCTGCGAGAGTGCTGCAGTCAGTCCGCAGACGAGGTAGAAGAGTAGGTAGCGCTGAGCCCCCCAAGTGCGCTCGATGGTCGTGCCAAACATAAAGAGCGCAAACATATTGAAGAAGAGGTGCGTGAAGCTCCCGTGAAGGAACATATAGGTCAGTGGCTGCCAGATGTGAAAGTCCTGAGCCGTCACATAGTGCAGCCCGAGGAGTCCCGTCAGATCAATGCCCACTCGGGGCAGTACCTGCTGAGCGATGTAGCAGATTGCGTTGATGATAAGCAGGTTGAGTGTCACGGGCGGAATCTGTATCCGAGGTGATGTATCGAATGAGTGCATAGGCGTTGTGTTCTGATCGTTGCGTTGTGTAGGGAGTTAGTACCAGCTACTGCCACCATAGGTAGGCAGGCTGTGCTGCTCCCACTTGAGGTCACGGAGTAGAGAGGCATTGACACCGATCACGACGTTGTACGACTTGTAGGCACCGAGCGGGATGACACTCGCCGTCAGAGACCAGCAGTGCAGGTCTCGCGTGATATTGATGGTCATACCAGTCAGCTTCTTCAGGTCGAAGTTGTAGTTGGCGTCAAAGGAGAAGTTCCAGTTTGGCGTAGGCTGTAGCTGTCCGCGGAAGGAGAGGTTTTGCGTAAACTTGTAGTCAAACTCCCGTCGGTGTGTATTGAACTTCTCTCTGTCTTGTACCACATTGACACTATAGTTGAAAGAAAAGCTCCACGGCACGTCAAACTTCAAGTAGCCGTCATCGTCCCAATTGTCCGTTTGGCCGTAACTACTGCGCGGTCCACCACCTGGAGACCCGTCGAGACCCATCCCGTCGGCGCCTGGTCTACCGCCCATTGCCGTCGGGTCATCCGCAGGCGACTTAGCAGTCTCATCGTCAGTGGCAGCCGACTTCTTTTTCTTATTAAAGAGTCCATCGATCCAGTTGCCTATCTTCTTGAAGGTCTGCGGTGTAAAGGTGTAGTTGAAGCTCGTACCCGTGCCTAGGAAAGCTCCGATACCGTGTCCATTGAGCAGGCGCAACTTGTCCACACGATAGGGTCTCACATTGCCCTGTGGGTCGGTGTAGTAGTCCCATTCGTAAGGATCAAAAGAGGCGGAGAGACGCAGCACGAAAGTCTTCGTAAGCCTTATCGCAATGTTGGTGCTGAGGTTGCTCCAGCGGAAGGAGTCCGCAGCCATATTATAGGAGAAGCGGAGACCAAACTGATCGATGAGCGAGATCTTCTTAAACTGCTCCTCGACGGCTGTCGAGTCACTCGGCAAGCGCCACTTCATCTCCACATTGTTGTCAAAGGAGAAGTTGATCGCCCCCATCTTGCCTCGCCCTGGGTAGCCGAAGATGCCTCGCTCGTAAGGCGTATAGATGAAGTTGTGTGCCTGCCCCAGCGTATCGACATAGTCTATCTCACGATAGTAGCCCCAGAAAGGATCGCCAAAGTCCGGAGCATACGATAGTGATATAGAGGGCGTCAGACGATGCCGGATCATCTGCACACGATCGCCAAAGAGCTTCTGCCACGGCTTGTAAAAGCCGTAGAGCGTCGTACTCATCGAGAGCGACGCACTGAAGTTGTTCAAGTGATAGAAGCCGTAAGTAGTGTCTGCATCGACGATGCGCTGCTGCGCCTCGTCCCACTGCTTCTCCACGCGCGAGGTGTACCAGTAGGCCGTATAGCTGATCGAAGGAGAGATCTTGATATAGTTAAAGAGGTCGAAGGAGGCGGAGATAGGTATCGAGTGCTGCATACCATTGCGCCAGTCCTTGACCAGATTGCTCTTGAGGATCAGATTCTCCTTGGTAGTGATGCTGTTACGTAGCGAGCCGTTGTAGCTGAGGGAGATCTTCTCGTACCAACGCTCCTTGCCGACGCGGTTCTTTCGCTTGAAGGGGTAGATCGTTGAGAGCGAGAGCGAGAGGTTCGGCAGGGTCACACTGATGGTCGAGTCTCGCGAGCGCTGGTCAATGTTGAAAGCACCCGTCAGCGAGAGTGGTATACCTGCAAAGCTCCGGCGGTAGCTAATGCTAGAGCCCTTAGTATTCTCAGCGCGTCGCTGATGGTTGTAGACCGCTTGGGTAGCGTTGTGGTTGTAGCTACTGGTCGAAAAGTTGACCGACGCTGAGAAGTTGCGTAGCGGATCCGCTTTGGGGTCTTGCGAGTGAGTCCATCTGAGCGATATATCCTGTGAGCGGCTGTAGGTCGAGGGGATGTCTTTGTCTCCCTGCACCGTCGATATGTATCCCGCCTGCACGCTACCATTGTACTTATAGCGCTTGCGATAGTTTGACGACGCATTGACAGCCCAGGAGCCGTTGGTATAGACATCGCCCGTGAGCGTCAGGTCCCAGTAGTCGTTCAGATTGAGATAAAGGCCACCATGCGTCAGATACAGCCCTCGTGACTGGTCAATACCGTAGCTCGGCATGATGATACCAGAGGTCTGCTTCTCATTGAAGGGGAAGAAGGCAAACGGCAACCCGATGAAGTAGAGCGGCACGTCCGCCATAACCAGGTAGACAGGCCCCGTGACGATCTTGTCCTCAGGCTTAGCCTTGGCACGAGTCAGGTTGATGTAAAAGTGCGGATGATCGTGCTGGTCGCAAGTTGTGTAGCGGCCATCCTTGAGGTACATCGTATTGTCCTTGAGTCGCTTCGTCTGCGTAGCCGTCAGATAGCCCTCGCCCTGCTGGGTTGTCACGTCTGTGATGAAGCCTTGACCTGTCTTGAAGTTGTACTTCATCGTCGTACTCTCAAACTTCTGATCCCCATCGGCAAACCTCGGCTTAGCGGTCGGCTGTCCTAGACTATCCAGGACATACTGCGCATAGACCTCAGAGCTATCGGAGACGATCTTGAGGTAGTTTGCCTCGATGCTCATCGTCTGATACTTGACCTCGCTCGGACCGAAGAAGTACATCATATTATCGCCGGTCATGACAAGCGAATCCTCTGCAGAGAAGGTCACAGGCGCCTCTAGCTTAAAGAGCTCGACCGAGTCGCTCTCTGCGACAGGCGTCTCTGCGTTACTAGCTAACGTGTCTGTAGCCGTGGGCGTCAGCGTCGTATCCGCCTTGATGGCGAGGCTGTCGACGGTCGTTGCCACGGAGTCTATCTCAGGGGAAGTGGGTAGCGTGTCCAGCAAGCGGGTTGTATCTGCCGATAGATCTGCCACGACCGTGTCTAGCTGCTCCGTCGGTGATGGTGTAGCTACGGGCGACTCAGTACGTCGCACCTGCGTCGCACACGACACGACCGCCACGCCTACGCAGAGCAGGAGGAGCAGTCGCAAGAGCGAGCGAGGGACTATGACAGAGCTAGACATGTGCTATAATAACGCGAGCTGGCTTGTGATGATACATCAACCGCTGGCAAAGGTACTAAATAGTGACGTGCAACGGCATACTGCTCACGGCTGACGCATTATGAGGCTGTTGGCTGTTAGCTGTTGGCTGTTGGCTGTTAGCTAGTGGTTCGTGTACCCCGCTGTAGGGGGCTGTGTCAAAAGTCTCTCCCCCAGCAGAAAGTAAAAGACAGAGGATCTTGCATCTTTCGGTGTTTATTTTAGAGCTAAACACTTGCTTATCTAGTTAGTTTTTAGTAACTTAGCAGAATAAACGAGAGGTTCCTAACTAATGGAAAAACGACACTTCCGACCCTATATACAGAATCAGATAGTCCTTTTCCCAGAAAGAGTCGACAAGGACATTGCCGAGGATGATCCTGTGCGTTTCATCAGTGCTATTGTGGATGGTTTGGATTTAGAGCCATTCAAAAAACTTTACTACACGATGGGTCGCAGCCCCTATCACCCTAAGATGATGCTCAAGGTGATCATCTACGCCTATATGAACAATGTATACTCCTGCCGTGAGATGGAAAAGCGCCTCCTCAGAGATACGCATTTCATCTGGCTCGCTGGTGGTGAGAAGCCTGACTTCGTCACGATCAATCGCTTTCGCAATCGTGTCAAGCGAGAGATCAATGAGATCTTTACACAACTGGTACTCCTACTAGCAGAGAGAGGTCTGATCTCTTTAGATGTTGAGTATATCGATGGGACAAAGATCGAGTCTAAGGCAAACAAATACACCTTCGTTTGGCGAAAGAACGTAGAGCGCTATCGGTCAAACCTGATGGAGAAGTTGCGTGTCCTACTGCAACAAGTCGATGATGTCATCATCCAGGATCAGCAAGCCAAGCCAGAGGTCGTAGAGTTTACTCCGACTGAGCTGACCTCTATCGTGGAGGAGCTCAAGGAAGCTCTTGACAAGGAACCCGCTCCTGAAACCAAAGAGGCGAAAGCCGAACATAGAAAGCGCAAAAAGCAGATTAAAACCTTAGAGGAGCACCGAGACAAGCTAGCTGAGTACGACCAACGTCTCGACCAACTAGGCAAGCGCAACTCTATGTCTAAGACTGACCCCGATGCGACTTTTATGCGTATGAAAGAAGACGCCAAAGGTAAAGGTCTCGCTAAGCCTGGGTACAACCTACAGATTGCTACAGAAAACCAAATTATCACAGACTATGCTCTCTTTCCCAACCCCTCGGACACCTGTACTCTCATACCATTTGTAGAAAGCTTTCAAGAGCGTTACGATCATCTGCCGACCACGGTTGTAGCTGATGCAGGCTATGGTTCAGAGGAGAACTACCGCTTTATGGACGAGTCTGAAATGGATGCTTACGTCAAGTACAATTACTTTCATCAAGAGCAGCGTCCACGCTACAAAAACAACCCCTTTCTCCCAGAGCATTTATACTACAACGCTC
>OLQN01000043.1_pt1 | contig 96961 bp, 61 predicted proteins | sample 1673181 | NCBI WGS metagenome assembly OLQN01 (sample SAMEA3136763, study PRJEB25190) | human gut metagenome | biome: human gut; feature: human-associated habitat; material: faeces | place: Austria | collected 2013
TTTTAACAAGGGAGAGTAGGTAGTCGCCATTTTACAGAGAGAGACACTTTAGGAATTTTTTCCTAGAGGGTCTCTCTTCTTTATTGTACTGTTCACTGCTACTTGCCTCTCCACCGCCACTTCTGTAGCCAATCTCGGACGAGTCGGACAAGTCGGGCAGATCGGACGAGTCGGACAGATCGGATTAGTCGGGCAGATCGGACAAGTCGGACAGATCGGACGAGTCGGACAGGTCGGATAATTCGGACAGGTGGGCAACTCTGACCAATGCTATGAAGAGGGCCATAGTATTCCTTAGCTTTATTTAGGGCTCTCTAGGGAGCAAGGTAGGTGGGGCTCTTTGGTATCTTTGTGCTGTTGTAGGGGCCAGTTGTAATGATGACCACTATGCCCTCTTTTGATTTGCTTTTTGGAGAATGTTTATTGAAAAGTTGGTAGAGTTTGTGTCAAGCCCCTTGCAAGTGGTTTTGCTTGTTTCCATAAGCGCTTTACTATATGTGTAGCCACACAGAGCGGTAGAAGAGGTTGCAGGGTTCCTTTTCTGGGTGCTGGAATTGTAGGACAAGTACCATTAACATACTTGGAAAGGGTAGATTGCCTATCCGTATACTTTGAAGGGTATTGGTGATTTCTTCCCCTTGAGAGGTCATCAGCAGATCGCCGTTGATTGAGTAGAGTGTTAATGTTGCAAGTGGTGCATATACTTGTAGTAATGGCTCTACTTGTTCGTAGGTGAGTATGGGATCTTCTGGCCACTCTATATAATAGTTGCCTCTATCCGGTAGAGGTATCCTGTTTGCACTATTGGGTCGTCCTGGTGTACCGCCTGTATTTTTAGTATTGCCATTTGCTTGAGCTCTTTGCCAGCTCTCCTTTTTAGTACCATCGGCGCTTGGCGAGAGGCGTTCGAGTGAGAACCCAGTTCGATCGTTACTGGTATCTCCTAGCCACTGACGTCGATAGACAACTTGGTCTATCACCTCGCCATTGGAGTGAGCACGGAGTGCCACTTCTGAATAGGTGGTGGAGATACTTGGGAAGTCTATTCTCTCTACAAATGTATGGCTATCGTGTTCGGGGTATAAGCGGGGAAGGGCATCTGGGTAAGGTGTGAGTACCACATAGCTATTGGGTTGCAATAGGTAGTCGTTGGGGACAATTAGCCAGGAGGTGGAGGTAATACTCTCCTCCTTATTTCGATACGTCAGATAGAGATCTGCAAGGTTGACTGCCTTTGTTGAGGTGTTGAATAGCTCAATATACTTCTCACCTGTAGTGGGTGGAGAGAGGAGCAACTCATTGATTACAATGCTCTTAGGTGCTACATTTCTATATGGCTGAAGTGTTGTGGGCAGACCAGGAGTGCCACCGTTGGGGTTTGCAGAGCGTCGCCATAGGTCGGGCTGATAGCCTACCCGCTCTATTGAGGCTTTGCCTTTGGGAACTCCTTCACCATAAATTTGTGAATTGAAGTTTACCTCATCATGGGTTTTATTGTCACTCCCTACAAGTCGCAACTTAAAGCTTCCGCTCAAAGCTGGAAACTCTGGCATTGGTACTAGAGTCGCTACTCTGGTGGGATAGGGGTCACTCTCTAGGTACAATAAGGCAAATGCCCCGTGTGCTAGCACTATATTTGGTAATGGGTATTTTGATTTTCCGTAGTGGAGAGTGTAAAGAGCTAGATTTTGCTGTGCACCTGTATTATTGTAGAGCTCTATGTACTTAGTACCTTGAAGGGGGCCATCATCAGGTGGTGAGGCCATTACCTCTGTAATGAATATACCTTCTGGGATGATGGTGGTGCCAGGTTGGATAGATTCGATATCGATTTGGAAGGATAGATCTGCATACTTTCCATTCCTATCTATTAGTTTTTTAATCTCAAAGTGGTAGCTATTTCCAGGCATGAAAGTAGCTCCTAGGTTGATGACGATATCTTCGGCCTTATCTCCTGAGTAGATGGTGGGTTGAAATCCAACGCAGGTGACCGTAGCATCTCGGATTGAGACTGGACCTGAAAGCTTGAGGTGTACCCGTCCTGATTGCTCAGCCCATTGCTCTTGGATATGGAGTTTTTCCTCTTCTCCCCCAGTATTATCCTGGATAATCTTGGGAAGGATATAAGCGTTATTGAGCTTTTTCTTTGAGGTGAATTTTGTGTGAAGGCTCATTCGCCAATAGGGGCGACCTTCGGGTAGTTCAATCCACTCGCCTTGACGTAGCCCGGAAACTGGAGTGAACCATCGGAAACGTATCCCTTTGGTGGCGTGGTAGTCTACCTCTACTTGGACTTTCTGCCACAGTTGGTAGCCACTATTATTTTGCCATGAGGTGAGTACCGTGCTTGAAAGTTTACGGCTCTCTGTGGAGCTTATTTTCTGGTAGGTCTCTTTGACCAGTCCAATGCTAGTATTGTTTTTAGTAGGCACCACCTTGTAATAGTATCGAAAGTTGCCTACTTCTTGGTTGAATAGGGTTACTTCAAAGGTATTGCTACTGGTCGGAAGGTCTTGGAATACAAAGCCGAGGCTCCAAGAGAAACTCTCTGAAGCCTCGGAGGTAAAGTTCTTGTAGATAACGGCACCGCCCGACTTGCCATTGTTTTGGTGCCTTGCGATGCCATCCTCAATGATAAACTCCTCCAGATCGCCAGTCCACCCCCCTTGGGCGTGAGCGAGTTGCGGTGACAGCAGAAGTAGCAGTAGAAGGAGTAGAAAGTGCTGCTTCATCTAGTTACTTTTGAAGGAGATCTCTGAGATTGATATGCTCTTTAGCTACTTCAAACTGTTGGTCTGCTCTATAGGAGGAGCGCACAAGCGGTCCGCTCTCTACGTGTGAAAGTCCCATCGCCTCACCCTCCTCTTTGTAGGCTTTGAATTGGTCGGGGTGCACATACTCCTCCACTGGTATATTCTGATGACTAGGGCGTAGGTATTGTCCAATGGTCAGTGTCGAAACTCCCGCCTCAAGGCAGTCGGCAAATAGTTCCTTAACTTCATCTGGTGTTTCGCCCAGACCTACCATAATGCCACTCTTGGTAACAAAGCCACGCTCGGAGATATGCTTCAATACTTTGAGACTATTCTCGTAAGTGGCACGGTGGCGAACGGTGGGGGTCAGGCGTCGTACCGTCTCAAGGTTATGGGCTACCACATCGGGCTGGCTCTCCAATACCAAGTCGAGAGAGCTTAACTGACCACCAAAGTCGGGGAGTAGTACCTCTATCGTGGCATGCGGATTCAACCGACGCACCTCCTCAATCGTTTGCCGCCAATGCTCCGCTCCTCCATCGGGCAGGTCATCTCTATCCACCGAAGTGATCACCACATACTTAAGCCCCATCCTGCGGACACTCTCCGCCACACGCCTAGGTTCATCAGGATCGAGGGGAGCGGGTGTTTTACACGAAGGGGTGCCACAGAAGCGACATGCACGGGTACACTCATTGCCTCCAATCATAAAGGTGGCGGTACCACGACTCCAGCACTCAGCTTGGTTGGGGCAACGGCCACTACTACAGATGGTATGTAAAGCCGCCTCCTTAATGGTTTCAGAAGTGCCAGAATAGCTATCGGTGCTAGAGATACTAATTTTTAGCCAATCGGGCTTACGAAGTGGCCGTTTTTTCTTGCCCTCTATCATCTCATTAAGCTATTTTTGAAGTGATTCGTTATCTGCCTATATAGGTGGTTGCGTGTATTCCCTCCGTAGATGCTGTGGTTTTTATCGGTATAGACGAGCATCCTATAATCCTTATCCGCCTCTACTAGTGCAGGGACTAGGTGCATCACATTTTGCATATGTACATTATCGTCGGCCGTACCTTGGATAATAAGTAGATCCCCCTTCAGACCCCTTACATAGGGCATTACTGAAGTCGCTTGATATCCCTTGGCATTCTCTTGAGGCGTGCGCATATACCTCTCTGTATAGATCGTGTCGTATAGCCCCCAATCGGTTGGCGGGGCGACTGCTACGCCTGCTGCGAAGGTGCCTTGTCCACGGGTCATGGTCATCAGCGTCATGTACCCTCCAAAGCTCCAGCCAAAGATACCGATCCGCTTGGCATCAATGTAGGGAAGTTGTCCTAGAGCTTGAGCTGCCTCCACCTGGTCTTGAGTCTCAAGAATACCCATTTGTAGATAGGTGCACTTCTTGAAATCGCTTCCACGACCACCAGTGCCACGTCCATCTACAGCAACTACCACAAATCCCTCTTGTGCTAGATACTCTTCCCAGCCAAAGCTAAAGCGATTCTCCACCGTCTGTGATCCGGGACCGCTATACTGAGTCATCACGAGAGGGTACTGCTTATTGGGGTCAAAGCCCTCTGGCTTGATCATCCAAGCATTCAGTTGCTGACCACTTTGGGTATTTACTTTGATAAACTCGCGCTGATTATATCTGATCTGTGCCAATCTATTTTTCAACGCCTGGTTATCCTCCAGTAGCGTCAGCGCCTTGGCATCTTTCGTTCGGCAAATCTGATATCTAGGCACTTCTGTCGCCGATGAGTGGTTGAGTAGATAGTAGCTCAGGTCACTGCTAAAGGTGGCATTGCTCCAGCCACTCTCTGGGGAGAGATAACGGATCTTTCCTTTGCGGTCTTGAGCCACCACCACCCGATCCATTGGGGTGGGGTAGGCGATAGAATAAATGAGTTCGCCCTGAGGAGAAACCCCATAAAAGGTATCGATATCATACTCACCTTTGGTTACCTGCTCCTGACGTGTACCTGCCTTATCGTAGCGGTAGAGCTGTGGGCGACCCGAGGTTTCAGAGACATAGTAAGCCCCTTGAGGAGTGAAGGCCAATTGTAACACCCAGCTATTGCTATCGATATAGCGGTCATCTTTATCTTCAATCCAGAGGCGTGCCACTTGACTTTGAGGGTTGACCTGATAGGAGCGAAGGTGGTTTTGATGCCTATTGAGGGTAAAGACGTAAAGGCTCTCCTCGTGAAACTCTAACCGAGGGATATAGAATTCCTCTTTTATCCCAAGATCAACGGTAGAGGTTTTGCGATTGTCAAGGTGGTAAAGGTGGATGGAAATCTTGCTATTCTCCTCACCAGCCTTTGGGTACTTAAATTGGTAGGTAAAGGGGTATAGCCCGGTGCCATACACCGCCATATCATACTGCTTTACCTGGCTTTCGTCGGACCGTACATATGCCAGATACTGGCTATCCTTGCTCCAGCTCATCAGACTTGTGACGTAGAGCTCCTCTTCGTAGACCCAGTCGGTCACGCCATTGAGCACCTCATTCCACTTGCCATCGGTAGTCACTTGCACCTCCGTATCAAAGTCAAACTTCTTGATGTAGATATTATTATCCACCACAAAGGCACAGCTACGACCGTCCGGCGAGAGGAGGGGAACACGTACCCGACGCCCCTCCGCAGTCAGTGGCTCTACCCTATTGCGACGCACGTCGTAATGATAAGCATCATACGTAGCACTTCGGCGGTAGATAGGTTTCCAATCTCGCAGGATAATGATATGGTGCCCACTATCACTGATGAGGTAGTCGCTAAAAGTATCAAAGTCGCAGTCACGAGCTTTTTGGGTGTCAAAGAGTACGGCTACTTCTTTGCCCGTTTCATAGCTATACTGTACTAGTCGAGTGCCATCATCCGAGATGACCGTGTAGCTCTTTCCATCTACCATCGGACGGAAGCCATAGCCTGCACTTTGTGGTAGATATCTTCCACCTGTGATCGCCTCTAGTGAAATTCCCTCTGCCCTGCTTTGGGTAAAGCAAAGGAGTATGAGTACTCCAAGTGTAACTAGCCTCTTAAGTCTAAAATCCATTATTTATCTGTTGCTATTGGTTTTTACATTAGTAGTTTTGTGCTTTTATTTGGTGAGCCGTTGCATCGCTTCAGCAGTAGCTTCGTGAGTGCTAAAGGCGGAGAGGCGGAAGTAGCCTTCACCCTCTAGCCCAAAGCCAACACCTGGCGTTCCAACAATCTGCTTCTCGGTGAGTAGGTAATTGAAGTAATCCCACGATGCAGGGTACTCTTCGGGTGTCTTGAGCCAAATATAGGGCGAGGAGACGCCTCCATAGTGTGCTACCCCGATCTCAGTGAGTGCCTCCCTAATGGTCTGGGCATTCTGTAGGTAGTAATCAATATTGGCACGTACCTCAGCTTTCCCCTCTGGAGTGTATATAGCTGCGGCGCCCCTTTGGCTAATGTAACTAGCCCCATTGAACTTAGTGGTCTGCCTACGGCTCCACATGGCATTGAGCCCGCCTGGAAGCGACTTGGGCACCACTGTATAACCACACCGCACGCCAGTAAAGCCAGCCGTCTTGGAGTAGCTTCGGAATTCAATCGCACACTCCTTCGCTCCCTCTATCTCGTAAATGCTGTGGGGTACATTCTCCTCACGGATAAAGGCTTCATAGGCGGCATCAAAGAGGATGAGAGCATCGTGCTCACGGGCGTACTCCACAAACTTCTTTAGCTCATCGTAGGTGAGGGTAGTGCCCGTGGGGTTATTGGGATAGCAGAGGTAGATGATATCTACTGGCTGCAGAGGAAGTGGCGGAATGAAATCATTGCTCTGGCTACAAGGGAGATAGGTGAGTTGGCTCCACTGTCCACTCTCGGCAAGATAATCACCTGCCCGCCCTGCAAGGGCGTTGCTATCGACATAGACCGGGTAAACGGGGTCGGTGACTGCTATCCGCACATCATTGCTAAAGAGGTCCACAATGTTAGCGGTATCGCTTTTGGCTCCATCGCTTGCAAAGATCTCATCTGGTGCTAGTTCTACTCCCCTCGAGGCATAGTCGTGCTGCACAATCAGCTCACGCAAAAAGGCATAGCCCTGCTCTGGCCCATACCCTTTGAGAGTCTTGCCACTCGACATCTCATCCACCGCCTCGTGCATCGCCTTGATAACGGTTGGGGGAAGGGGGCGAGTGACGTCACCAATCCCCATACGTAGAATCTTCGCTTCGGGATGAGCCTCTTGATACTTAGTAATTCGCCGATTGATTTCGGCAAATAGATAGCTCCCAGGGAGCTTATTAAATTGGTTGTTTATCTTCTTCATATCGTTACTATTCCTTGGTAAACATACGTAGCGGAACCAGTCATATAGACAGGGTCGCTCTCCTTGCCACTCCACTCAATCACGAGAGAGCCGCCAGGCATCTCTACCTTCACTTTATGGGCGACCAAACCGAGGTTGATTGCAGCAACAGCCGTGGCGGTAGCCCCTGTGCCACACGCCTGAGTGAGCCCCGAACCGCGTTCCCATACCCTCATCTTAATCGTGTTGGGGTCTTGGATCATAGCGACTTCATAATTAACGCCATCGGGAAAGGCTGCGTCGTGCTCCACCTTTGGTCCTATCTCTGTAAGCGGGTAATCATCAGGGTCGCTCTCAATGAAGTGGATAAAGTGGGGGTTGCCGACAGAGATGTAGCTCCCCTCTATCCCTTGTACTCGTTTCCCTACCTCCAGCACTCGGGGCAATCCCATATCCACTCTAGCCGCAGTGACTTCCTCCCCTTCTATCGTAAGGACAAGTATTTTATCGCCCGACTGCGTCTCAATCGTCATCGGATTGGAGCGGTCCAGCCCCCTCTCGTAGAGGAGCTTAGCCACACAGCGAATTGCATTACCACACATCAGCCCTTCCGAGCCATCGAGATTGAAGATCCGCATCATATAATGGCCTGATGGTTGCTTGTGGTAAGTGATCACCCCATCACCGCCAATCCCTTTTCGTCGGTCGCTATATTGGCGAGCAAATTGGGCAATGTCTGCCAGTGGATACTTGTCTAGGTCTATGTAAATGTAGTCGTTGCCCAGACCGTGTAACTTATCAAATATTATTTGGCTCATGCGTTGCTATCCAAACTATAGTTATTAACTCCCAGCTCCTCATAAGCTTGTACCAGCGCCTCTTGGTCGTCCGATATAAAGAGGACGTGGTCATCTACCCGAAGCTGAGTATGCCCACGAGGAATAAAAAACTGCCCCTCCCTCTGTACCATAATGGCTAGGGTATGGTCGGGAAGTTCCAGGTCGCGCATCATATCACTCTTACTGATCATCTGCTCATTCACGATGATTTCCGAAATAGCACTCTTGATCTGCTGCGGTAGATTAATATCGGTAAAGACATTCTCCCTCACCGAATAGTCGATAAGATCCAGCTTATCCGCTATCGTATGCACCGTAGTACCCTGAATCAGTAGGGAGAGGATGGTGATGAAGAATACGATGGCAAAGGTGAGCTGTGCATGCTCCAGCCCAGCTACCCACGGCGATATCGCAAAGATAATTGGCACTGCTCCACGCAAGCCCACCCAACTGGTGTAGAGCTGAGCCTTGGCGCTAAACTTACCCCAGAAGGGGAGCAGAGTGAGGAATACCGATAGTGGGCGCCCAAAGAAGAGCATAAATAGCGAAATGTATAGCGCGGGGAGGGCTAGCTTTATCATGTATGGAACATCTACCAACAGACCCAGTGTCAAGAACATCACCAATTGGCTGAGCCACTGCATACCATCAAAAAACTTTGCAATCGTGTGGCTGTACTGCATACGCGAATTGCCAATCACCAAGCCCCCAACATAGACTGCCAAGTAGCCATTCCCCTGTACCGTATTGGTGAGGGAGTAGATGAAAAAGGCGATAAAGAGCATCAGTATTGGATAGAGCGACGTCGCATAGAGGTTGGCTCTATTGACCAGCCAAATGGCACCTTTCCCGAGTACAAAGCCGAGGAGTAGTCCGAGTGAAAATTGAACTACAAACATCAAAACCCCGTCCCATATCGTGACACTATCCCCTTGGCTAATCATCTGTATCAGCACCATGGTGAGCATGTACGCCATAGGGTCGTTGCTACCACTCTCAAACTCTAGGAGTGGCTTGAGGTTTTGCTTCAGGTTGGTTTTCTTGCTCCTAAGAATCGAGAAGACCGACGCCGAGTCAGTTGAACTCATTACACTGGCAAAGAGAAGCGACTGTAGAAACGTGAGCTTGATCCCCATATCTAGCCATTGGAAAAGGAAGTAGATAAAGGTGCCGGTGAATAGTGCGGTCAAAAGCACGCCCACTGTAGCTAGGAGCCCTCCAGGTGCCATAATAGGCTTGATCTCCTTGAAGGAGGTGTCCATACCACCCGAGAAAAGGATTACCACCAGAGCTACCGAGCCGATCGCCTGTGCGATCACTGGGCTGTCAAAATTGATGAAGCCAGTGGCACCCGCTGCCATACCCACACCTAGGAATAGGAGCAGGGTGGGTAGCCCAAATCTAAAACCAGTTTTGCTTAGAAATAATCCTAGTACAGCCAGTATAGAGCCGTACAGAAGTAGATGGTCGGTGGATAGTACCGTTAGTATCATATATTTGCTTCTAATATGTCATGTTCGTTTCAACTTGCAATATACCAAAAACGAATGAAAATACAGCCCCAACACCACTTGAAATGAGGGGTTACGCATTAGAAAGTTCTAACTGTATGGTTTTTGGCGGGGTATCTATGAGTAAGGACCTCGGCAGAGGTCCGTGCTAAATAGGCACAGGTCAAGGCACGCAGTGCCGATGACCTGTGTATAGATAGGTGTAAAATACCCTTGCGACCCCAGCCGAGGGGTCGGACAACCCTATCTCTAGGTCTGACCCCTCAGCCGGGGTCAGGGAGGTGCCTCATTAAGCAAGTGCTCTCCCATAGATGCTCCGATCATTACGACTTGGAAGACCTTTCTAATACGTAACCCCTGACCCCCTCGAATGACCCCTTCGAAGCTGCAAAACCGCCACTACAGTTAAAATCGGAACGCAAAAGGTAAGGTCCCCCATCCTATGGAGGACCTTACCTAAGCCTTTCCCCGATAGGGGATAAAGGGAGTGCCTATGGATATCCACTTAATCGGCTATCCCTGCTGTGTCCCACTACGTCACTGATGGTTATTGGGGCGGCGCTTTAGTGCACGTTTCAGGGCTCGCCATCCGAGGACTAAGCCAGTGACACTAACAATCGCTCCACCTGTGAGTAAGAAGAGCATGATACAGAGCCAAAGCGTAGGGTGTTCGTAGCTCCAGACAAATTTTAGCGAGTGGAGCTTTTGGTAGGCCCAATTATTGAGCCTCGTCGCCCGATTCTGTACGGATAAATAGGGCTCGTCCAATGCGATGTAAAGAGTAGTCCCCTCAGCCGTCAAGAGGTCAAGTACAGGGAGAGGTGGCTTCCGCTTTCCCCGCGGATGGGGGAGATAATCGCCTTTATAGTGGTGGAGTACCGAAGCCTCCTTCACCTCTATCGCTAGGTCGAGACCATTGAGATAACTCACCACCTCCTCTTGGCTTAATGCCAGTTGGGCAAGCGAACCATCATCATTGTATACTAGGTAGGTAGCTGGTTTGGCACTCTCCTCAAGTCGATAGTATGGCCGCCCCATGTAGTGCGAGTAGGTCACCTGCTTTGCATTGGGGTGCTGGGCAAGGATGGGCTCAAAATGCATCATCTCATCGCCAGTAATAGCTGCTCCATCCCTAATGCCATAAAGCTCACTACGAGGAGATGGACCAGTAAACCAGCGGGGTAAGGAATCCAAGGACATCCAGCCGCTAAACATCCACGTGAGCACAATTATACCAAAGAGAAGCCCCGATATATGGTGCCAATACTGCCACTTGCCCGACTTTTTTGAGAAGGGCGACCAACGGCGTCTAGAGGATCTTCGGCTCTTCACTGTCCATACAACGCCCACAATGATGCCTGAAATAATCATCACACAGCCCATAATCCCCAAGACCACAAATATCCCCTTCCAAAGCTCCGCATCTTGCCGAATTGGCCAGAAGTAAATCCAGTGAGGGATGGCACCAAAGTAGGCCATCCAGCGGTTGCTTTGGTTGGTCTCCTGCAACAGTCGGCCACTCTTTCCAGAGAAGTAAAGGGTTGTAGACTTCGGGTTCTCTACTGATACTTTAATAAAGGGCAAGTCCTCTCTACGTGAGGCAAAAGGTAACCACTGATTAAGCTGGTGCAATGTATCTACCCGAGCAGGCGAGAGCCCCGTAAGTCGAAGTGTTTTCTCCGTTAGCTCCTCCAGCGTTGGAGGGATATCGTCTATAGGCTTCTCGGAGCGAAGGTCCATCAAGACCTCACCTTGGGCCCCACTGAGCGAGAGCACAGCCCTCCCCTCCTCACGCTTCAGTGAGAGAGTTGTAGGGCTGTCTCCTGTGGCAGTGTGCACCTGGTACCAATCAATCAATTCACCCGTGCTGGGTAGGGAGTCGATGCTTCCAATCGGATCCAATAGAGCAAACGCTTGCTCCTTCTCCACTCGGGGAAACCCTGAAAAGATCATAAAGAAACCAGTGACGAACCACATCACTAGCAGAGGTGCCATTAATATGCCTAGCCATTTGTGCAAAAAACGCAAAAGCTTCATAGCATCCTGTAGTGCTTAGAATATTTTGTAGCGAATCATTAGCTTGAAATTACGAGGTGCAGCAGGTATCATCTGATTACCTAAAGACTGTGCAAAGTAGCTCTTGTCAAAAAGGTTGTTCAGCTGCAGTCCTACAGAGACACCACTGTCTTTGATGGCGTAGTTAGCTCCCACATTTACCAAGGTATAAGGGTCGTAGTACAGGTTGCGACCAAAGTTCCTATAGATTTTATCGGTAAATGTAATGCTGTAGTTGAGATCAAGTCCAGCAAGTATCCCCTTATCAATGGTGTAATTACCAAATGAGTAGAAAGTGTGCATCGGGATCCTATTGAGCCTATCACCCTTGTCCACTCCACTTAGATCCAATTCATTCTTCGCAATTTCTCCATACTTCACATCTGTGAGGCCATATCCTAGGCTGATAAAGAGGCGGTCAATAGGTCTGTAGTTAAGTTCCGTCTCCAGTCCATTGGAGAGCACAGTCCCCACCTGTGCTACCACACTCTTATCTATGTTTTTGCCATCCACTATTCCAGGCACTACTCCAATATTGCGGACTAGGTTATTCTGCTTAATATGGTATATTGATAAGGTACCACTCAGCTTATCCGAGAAGCTAAAGCTACCACCCACCTCTGCTTGGTAACCAGTGGTTGGCTCAAATACTGCCTTCTTAAAGTCCAGCTTAGATTGGTCAATTATCTTACCATGGCGGTCCACTAAGATTTGCTTCTCACTAAAAGACCTCGCCCTACGGTCTGGTACAAAGAAGTTGGAAAAACTTCCATATATAGAGAGATCCTCAATAGGCTCATACACCATCCCCAATCGATAAGTAAGGGAGTTGTAAGTCAGATTGGAGGTCAATTCACCACGATCGTATTGAGCCTTGCGGTCTATGGCAGAGGACCTGCTGTAGTTTTTGATGCTATAATTATTATATCGTAGTGCAACAAATCCCTTCAATTGACTAGAGAAGTCCAGGACATCTTGGAAGAAGAGACCAATCACTTGAGTCTTTGATGGCGACGCCTTGCCAAAGCGAGAATGCATCAAGAGACTATTATCTGGCTGATAGGCAGAGACAATAGCATTTACCCCAGGGCCCCACACATCATCCTTATCATTCGGATGATGAATAGCATAAGGCTTTTTAGCAACGCCATATCCAGAAAATGATACTCTATCCATAAAGGTATATGAGCCACCAACTAAGATATTGTTGCCCACCGAACCAATGTTGAATTTACCAGAGAAGTCCAGTTGATCCTGAATTGTCTGAGACTTATGCTGGAAGCGCAGTGGAAACGTACGCTGTACATGGTCAAGATCAATATAAGTCTTTTTCCCATTCCTTGTGTAAGAATAAGGGAAGATAGGCTTGTCGCTAGTAGGATAGCTTAGTGTTTCTGTAGAGAAGTAGTCAATAACATCATAGTTGTACATCGCCTTATTGGAGAGCTTCCACCCATTATCCATATAGAAAACATAGCGAAGCATACCATTGGCATTAGTATTGTACATAAAGTCACTCTCCGTATTGTATCTCTGAGCTAGGTTAAGACCCCTAAGGAGGTCACCCTCGCGATAGATTACCTTACCAGCAGCCTCATCTGTAATGTCGGCAGGCATTGTGGCGGGCAAGCCAGCTTCGGGGCCATAATAATCGTGTACATAGCTCAGTCTCAAGTCAAGTACATGATTTGGTGCCAATCGGAAGTTGGTATTATTGTACAGCGAAAACCGCTTATCACCTCTATCTCGCCAGCCATCACCACCAGCCACATTTAGGTTGAAAAGCGTATTAATACCATCGACCACTTTCCCCCCAATGGTTCCAGATACTTGGTAAGTATTCCACGAACCACCCATCAAGAGCAGCTCTAGAGTGGGCACATTTGTAGCCGACTTACGCACTATGTTAATAGCACCACCAACAGAGGAGTGCCCCGATAGAATAGAGGCAGGCCCCTTGGTCACCTCTAGGGTTTCTACCATCGTAAGGTCGGGAACAGGATAAGAGTTGAAGGTGGTACGCTCGTCACGCATCCCATCAATCTCAATGGGGGTGTAGTCGAAACCTCTCACGCTAAGTTGCTGAAACGCACCATAAGAAGTGCTCACATGTGCCGCAGGGGTAAATCTAACTGCCTCTTGGAAGTCAAAAACACCTCTAAGCTTCAGCGGCGACAAAGAGATCTTAGAGATCCTAAAGGGAAGATGCTTCATCTCCACATTGATTTTAGAGACCTTGTCGCGTCTAAACCCAACTACCTCTAAGCTCTTAAGGTGGTATACCGAGTCAGGCTCAGCTTTTGTAGGGTCGGTAACAGAATTCCCATTTGCATTGATTGCTAAAGCATTCGTTGAAGAGCTAGCAAGAAGCAAGAGAATGATGAATGTTGTAAAATAATGCTTCATGATGATATAAATGATTGTAAATTAGCTCCACGACCAATTTGTATCGCATAATGCAAGCATACGCACACTACAATGGTCGCAGAATTTATTTCCCGCAAAGGTACACAATTTGCCGGTTATTTCACCCCAATGCACCGGAAGTCTCAGGGGGTTACGCATTAAAAGTCTTACCGTATGGTCTTTATCGGGGTGTCTGTGAGTAAGGATCTTGGGCGGGGAAAGGTCGAATAGGCAACCCGGCAAAAGAGGAGAAAAAGGCATTTGCAATCTATTGATATACAACTATATACAAAGGCCAAAATTGAGTTGCAACTAAGCGATCGGCGAGTTGCAACTAAGCAAATGCCGAGATGCAACTAAGCAAATGACGAGTTGCATCTCAGTTTTTGGCGAGATGGAGACCCTCTTCAGATCAATGGTTATTAGGGAGCAGATGGAGCAGGCAGAGGCGGGTGAAGTAGACGTTTCTCCAAGAGATAGGACGAAGGCTATAAAAGCGTTGGGGTGGAATGCCGGCAAGTTCTTCTGTGAGGTGGACTAGGCTGGGGTATCTACTGTCGGGCGAGTTGCAGAGATAGGTCATGGTACAGAAGGTGGGGAGCTGTTCTAGTTCAGCTGTACGCGTAGGTGCAACTCGCCTCACGGTGCCTAGCAATATAGCACGGTCGAAGGCGATATTATGACCTACGAGTATTGCCCCCGGTGTGAGGTCAGAAAACCACCGCTCCACTAGCTCTTGCTCAGAAATGCTGTAAGGGGTTAGAAGTGTGTCAGAGATGCCATGCACTCTGAAAGCTTCGGGCGAACTACTCACCTCTTGTCGGACTCGATAGGTGTGCCGAGTGATCAGCTTGTACTGCTCATCCAGTAGTGCCCAGCTCGCCTCTAAGATTCTAGCCTCATCTCCAACCTCTACACTGAGACTTGTAGTCTGTAGGTCTAGGATCATCCACTTTGCCACTGCCCCATCTCCCTCTGCCCTTGGGATTGGGTCTAATAAAGGGCTACGTACTGCAATTGGCTGAACGGCTCTCTCTCCTTGAAAGTCCGATAAGTTGGTCTTTATCTTAATGCTCGGCTTCTTATTATTAGGGTATAAAATAAGGGCGAGTAGCACAAGTGCTACCGCCCCCAATATCCAAAGTAAAGTAGTCATCCAGAGCCTCCGCTTTTAGTAGGCTCTTGCAAATAACACTCTACGTGCCGATGGCTTTCCACTGTAGATGCAAGTGCCTGGAGTAGTATCTCCGTCACTAGGAATACAGCGAATAGTCGCCTTAGTCTCCTCCTTGATCGCTGCCTCAGTCTCGGGCGTCCCATCCCAGTGGGCGAGGATAAATCCGCCCTTCTCATCGAGCACTCGCTTGAACTCGTCGTAGCTATCCACCACAGTAGTATGCTCCTGACGGTAGTTGAGTGCCTTCTGATAGATATTCTTCTGAATATCCTCGAGCAGTTCCGAGATGTACTCCACGATCCCCTCAAGTGCGTGGGTGCTCTTCTCTAGCTTATCGCGACGCATCACTTCAATCGTGCCATTCTCTAGGTCACGGCCACCCATGGCGAGGCGGACCGGTACGCCCTTCAGCTCATACTCGGCAAACTTCCAGCCGGGCTTCCGATTATCAGAATCATCAAGCTTCACCGAAATGCCCTTGGCTCTTAGCTCCTTTTGAATCGGTTCTAGTGTCGCCTTAATCTCGGCTAGTTGCTCCTCCGACTTGTAGATAGGCACCATCACCACCTGAATAGGGGCGAGGTGTGGAGGTAGTACGAGCCCATTATCATCGGAGTGGCTCATGATGAGGGCACCCATCAATCGGGTGGAGACGCCCCAGGAGGTAGCCCAAACGAGTTGCTGATTACCCTCCTTATCGGTAAAGGTGACATCAAAGGCTTTGGCAAAGTTTTGACCAAGGAAGTGCGACGTACCGCTCTGCAGAGCCTTGCCATCTTGCATCAGTGCCTCAATCGTGTAGGTATCTACGGCACCAGCAAAGCGCTCCGTCTCACTCTTATGCCCTACGATTACAGGCATGCCCATGTACTCTTCGGCAAAAGTCTTGTAGACCCCAATCATACGCTCTGCCTCTTCCCTTGCCTCCTCCGAAGTGGCGTGGGCGGTATGCCCCTCTTGCCAAAGGAATTCGGCAGTGCGGAGGAATAGCCTGGTACGCATCTCCCAGCGAACCACATTGGCCCACTGATTGCAGAGGATAGGGAGGTCGCGCCACGATTGGATCCATCCTTTGTAGGTATTCCAAATAATCGTCTCAGAGGTGGGGCGAACGATCAGCTCCTCCTCCAGCTTTGCGGCAGGGTCTACTACCACGCCCGAGCCATCGGGGTTATTCTTGAGTCGATAGTGGGTGACCACAGCACACTCCTTAGCAAATCCCTCCACGTGGTCGGCCTCTTTGCTGAGGAACGACTTAGGAATGAAGAGCGGGAAGTAGGCATTGGAGTGCCCCGTCTCCTTAAACATTCGGTCGAGCGTCTGCTGCATCTTCTCCCAAATAGCGTAGCCATAGGGCTTGATCACCATACAGCCACGTACATCACTATTCTCAGCTAGGTCGGCTTTCATCACTAGCTCATTGTACCACCTAGAGTAGTCTTCGCTCCGAGGGGTGAGTGCGTCTATCTTCTTTGCCATCTTATCTTATTATCGTAAATATCATTCTTTATTCTGCGTCACAAAGATACCAAATAATCCTCTCACGGATTACCTTGGTAGCAGCTGGAAGGGGTCGAGGTCTTCGAGGACGGGGAAAGCACTCCTTCGTGCCATAAGGTCGGGGCGAGAGAGGGTGGCGGTGAGGAGGGTCTCCACTGGCTCTTTGCTCTCGCTTAGGCTCTCCCCTTCGCTATCAAGGATAAAGGAGTAGCCAGGGTAGACGAGCTTGGGGTGGGGGGTGCCGGCACGATTGGAGGCGACCAGATAGCTCTGGTTTTCAATCGCACGAGCTCTGAGAAGGCGTTCCCATGCAAGGTGGCGAGGACGAGGCCAATTGGCAGAGCATAGGAGTAGGTCATAAAGACCCAGCTCTGGGTCTTGCCGCAGCCAAGTGGGGAAGCGGAGGTCGTAGCAGGTGCTGAGGCGGATTTGCCAACCTTGGTAGCTCACCTGCACCCGCTCTTCTCCTGCCTCGAAGTGCTCCGACTCACCGCCAAGGTGAAATAGGTGCTTCTTGCGGTAGTAGGTCACCTCGCCTGTAGGGGTAACGAAAAGGCCGGTGTTACTTGGCTTGCCACTCGGACGAAGCTCTAGAAGTGTCCCATAAAGCGCTGCATCGTTTGCTGTCGCAAGTGCTTTCATCGTCTCTAGCCCTCGCTCGAATGCCTCGGTGAGAAACTCCCGAGAGAGGTCTGCCACCTTTACGAGGAAGCCAGTGGTCCACATCTCGGGCAGCACTAGTAGGTCAAACGCTTGCCCCTCCACCAGTTGCTTCACCTTGGTGATATTGGCATCAATATCCTTCTGTTGCTGCTCCATCTGTAGCGAAGCGACTACTAGCTGCTCTTTCATAGGTCTGCAAACTGCTGAGGGTACTTCGCCATACTACTATCGAAATAGCTTCGAATCTTGCGGATCGCCTCTTCTATATCGGTTTGGTCAGGCATAATAGAGGCGATGATGCCCACCTCCTTCTTTTTATAATCGATCTTAGCGAGGTCAATCGGTACGCCTGCCCCTTTCGCAATACGGTAGAATCCACTCTTCCAGCGGTCACAGCGCTTGCGTGTCCCTTCGGGTGTGATGCCGATGTGTAGGCGGTCGGCTTTCTGAATCATCTCTACCGCCTGGTCTACCGAGGAGCCCCCGCTCTTGCGGTCTACTGGTAGTCCCCCTAGCGGCTTGAATATAAGGTTGAAGGGAAAGGTAAACCACTCTTTCTTGATCAGGAAGCGAGGTGTCACGCCGACGCCCCACGCTTTGTAGTATAGATACCCAATGATAAAGTCCCAATTAGAGGTGTGGGGTGCCACGCAGATGACACTCTTCGGGTGGAAAGTCTCGGGAAATATAGGGGTCCAACCGAAGCGGGCGAGTAGTCGCCCGGCCCAGTTGAGCGGTTTGTTATGGTTGTTAGGTTGGGTCATAGTGCCTCTGTTATTTATTAATGAATGAGTCTCCTCTTCGCACCGCCCAGGTAGCCTTTTGAATTGATAGCCCTCCTCGAGGAGGTATTCAATAGACTTTGGTAGGGCGTAACGGAGATTGGGTTCACTCTTGAGTGAGTCATGAAATACGATGATGGAGCCGTCGCGAGTATACCGCTTTACGGCATTGAGTACCTGCTCTGGGGTGACTCGCTTGGAGTAGTCTCGGGTCACCACGTCCCACATAATCAGTTGGTAGCGACTACTTAGCACCTTCAATTGACTTCGCCCAAGATGCCCATGTGGGGGGCGGAAGAGTGGCGAATGGATCAATTGATCGGCTCTCATAGTGTCCCTTATGTAGGCCCTTGTAGGGGTTGGCAATCCCTGTAAGTGGTGGTAGGTGTGATTGCCTACCGCATGCCCCTCTTGTAGAATGCGCTCAAAGAGGGGGTGGAACCGCCATACATTCTCCCCCACGCAGAAGAAGGTGGCTTTTACCCCGTACTCTGCCAAAGTTTCCAATACCCAAGGGGTCACCTCGGGGATAGGACCATCGTCAAAGGTGAGGTAGACCGATGGTTGCTCCTCGTGTGGCAGACTAGGAATCCGCCACACAGCTCCAGGAAACAAACTGCGGTAGAGCCTTGGTGGCTGCTCTATAATCATGGCTCCCGTAGCAATTTAATGATGCCGAGGAGAGTATTCTGATAGCTTGCTAGCTGTGCATCGTACTTTCCTTTGAGAGCATCGCTATTGCTATTACTTAGCTTCAGGGCCTCCGTTACAATAAGGAGGGCATTTTGAATGTCGGGCAGGGAGTTCATCATCAGCTCTGGCTTTAGGCGGAAGAACCAATCCAACTGCTGCAGATAATCCTCTATCACCTTGCTAGAGATCTCATCACCCTTCTTCGTCAGTCCTGCTGCATAGTATGCTTCTACTAGTGGAAGCGACGAAACGGAGTGCGGTACATTCTCCTCCAGCACTGCACGCTCAGCTAGGGCCAATACCTCTTTGGCACGCTCTAGGTCGCCACTCTCCGCCAACCCTTTGGCGAGTGGGGCGAAGATCATACTCCGATAAGTCTCCACCAGGCGACGACTATTCTCATCAAAGTAGGTACCAGGCTTATCGGCACCACCCCAGCGGAAGCGTTGGGTGACATTACGGTACATCCGCTCAATATCCACCTCACGCCCAGTGCCCCTCACCTCTACGGGTAGCACTTGATAGGCCATACCGGTCTGTCGGAAGTTGGAGGTCATGCCAACTCTTTGGTCCTCACCCACGGTGAGGGCGTAGTAGATGGGTCGCTCAAACTGATTGGTGGCCAGCATATCTAGGATGATCAGCTCGTGCCTTCCGAGGTATTGCTTCTTGGAAAAGTCAAAGTGCATCTCTGGTCGCTCTAGATCCACTGTGTCGGCGGGCATCAGCGTGCCATTTGCTACCAGTTTAGCTGGGTCAAAGGCGAGTGATAGCTGGTCAGCTGGCATATAGTCAATCTGCTGAGCCACCCCTGGTATCTGCTTCAGCTTAGGGTCGTTACTTGCCACAAAGTCTAGCCCCAAGCGAAGCGGGATTGTATCGGTGGTATTAGGGATAATGTAGGCGGTCAATCGCTTATCTCCACCATACTCATTTGGTGTCCAACTGATCGGCATCGGTGCCGCCTCGTAGCTCCATCGCTTCATCTGGTCAATGTACCAATCAGCCTGTAAATAAGAGGTATTGCAGACCTTGATATCTCGCCTTATCCCTTCGGTATCTTGTGCATACCAGAGTGGGAAGGTATCATTATCGCCGTTGCAGAAGATGATCGCATTCTCCTCACAACTCTCTAGATAGTTATTGCCAAAGTCCGAAGCAAGCGACCGCCCATTGCGGTTATGGTCATCATAATTCTGCTGAAATACCAATCCTACCACGGCTAGCCCTACTGCCGTAAAGAGCCCTGCGAGAGCGGGGCTCTCTTTTTTGCCCTTTGTGATAAGTGTGTGAAGAGCAGGCACCGACATACCAATCCAAATGGCAAAGGCGTAGAAGGAACCAGCGTAGGCATAGTCACGCTCACGCACTTGATAAGGTGGCTGATTGAGATAAAGTACAATCGCAATACCCGTCATAAAGAAGAGCGAGAAGATCACCCAGAAGTTTTCGCGATCCCTCCGACGGCCATACAATTGAGCTACTAGCCCCACCAGACCAAGGATCAAGGGAAGCATATAGTAGCGGTTGTGTGCCTTGTTATCGGTCACAAAGCTAGGTTGCCCCTCTTGTGGCCCCAAGAAGATCTCATCGAGCCACGAGATACCGGTGATCCAATTCCCCTTGTACACCTCTCCCTGCCCCTGTAGGTCATTTTGCCGACCGCTAAAGTTCCAGAGGAAGTAGCGCCAATACATATAGTTGAGTTGGTAGCTAAAGAAATACTTCAGGTTTTCGGCAAAAGTAGGCACTACCACGGTACGAGTCTTACCACGATCCGATACCGTCATTGTCTTTCCCTCTACATCGCCCCATATCTCATACCCCTGCTTGTAGTGAGGCATCATATTGCTATACATGCGAGGGAAGAGCATCTTCATATCGCTACGATAGACAACAGACTCAGATATCTGCTTTTCGTACCGATTGCCATTGCGGCGGTAGGTGGTGCTCTTCACCGTCTTTACCCGTCCCGCATCATCGTACTCAGGGAGTGCAGCATAGCTTTCTCCATAGATAAGCGGGGCCTTGCCGTACTGTTCGCGAGAGAGATAGTAGCGGAGCGAGAATACATCCGATGGGGTATTTTGATTCATCGGGATATCTGAGTTGGCACGAATTAAGATCACTCCGTAGGTGCTCATCCCGAAGAGGAAGAGAAGCATCCCCATGGCAGTGGTGCTCATTATGTGCACTGGTAGCCGAGTCGCCTTGAAAAGATAGACCGCCAATCCACCGATGATTAATACCGGAATCACCCAACTGCTGCCCATAAAAGGAATACCGATCAATATCACCGATACGAGGTAAAGCCCCTTTAGTAGCTGAGGCTTCACTGGGCGAGTGATGGTGAGGGAATAGGTGTAGACCAATAGCCCGATCATCACAATCAGATAGGCCACCAACCCACTATTAAAGGGCAGACCAAGGGTATTGACAAAGAAGAGGTCGAAGTAGCCTGCTATCTGTGGTACCCCCTGCATGATACCAAACATCAGCACCGCAATCAAGGCAAAGGAGACGAGTACCGCCACCAATGCTCCCTTCCAATTGGGCTTTTCGCTCTTGCGGAAGTAGTAGATAAGTCCCATGGCAGGGATGGTGAGGAGGTTCAGTAGGTGTACCCCCACACTCAGACCCATTAGATAGGCAATCACTAATAGCCAGCGGTCACTCCCCTCTTCATCGGCCTCCGCCTCCCACCGTAGCATCAGATAAAAGACCAAAGCAGTGAAGAAGCTACTCATCGAGTAGACCTCCGCCTCTACAGCACTGTACCAAAAGGTATCGCTAAAGGCATAAAGGAGCGCTGCTACCGCACCACCACCGAGGTAAAGCACCACTTGGGTCTTGCTCACTGAGCTAGGGGCTACCCAGCTCTCTCCTAGCCAGTCGCTTCGGCGGATAAGATGCGCTGTCGTGAGGAAAAGCAACATAATGGTGAGCCCAGAGAAGAGTCCGCTGATCGCATTCCCCGCTGTGGCTATCCACTGACCTCCATTTGGAAAGAGATTAGCGAGCGTGTTGTAGACCAACATGTAAAAAGGTGCCCCAGGTGGGTGACCCACCTCCATCTTCGCAAAGGTGGTGATAAATTCAGGGCAGTCCCATACACTCGCACTCTTCTCCATCGTCACGAAGTAGACCGCACTACTCAGCACAAAGAGCAGCCACCCAAGGCTGCGCTCCAATACCTTATATCTCTTAATATCCATAGATGCCTTACTAGATGTATACAATATTGCACAAAGGTACTAAAATATCTCTTTGCTCAATATTTCGTTACGCCCGCCACCAGGGATTACGCACAGGGGTGACGCATTAGAAAAGTCTTGTGAGTGGTATTTATCGGGGTATCTATGGATAAGGAGACTGTTACACGGAGTGCATGATTAACATCCACGGTCAAATCCATACCATAAATAAGGGGGCAGATGGTCTTCGCATAACAGCCTAAAAAGCAACAGGCTCTAAGTGGTCAAAAGTTTAGTTGCAACTAAGCATTTGCTTTGTTGCATCTCGCCATTTGCTTAGTTGCATCTCGCCGATCGCTTAGTTGCAACTCAGTTTTTACTTTTATATGGTGTTGAATATCTGTTTGTTATAAATGGGCTTTTTGAGCCACTACTTTCTGCTTATGAATATATTCCTAATGCGTAACCCTTGCGCTATCCACCTTCTAAGGGCTTGGAATGGGAGATGGTGTTAACCAAATTGGTTGAGGTTACCTATGGTGGCAGTGGTGGAAGTAGGCGATGGCAAGGGGGCAACGGAGGCAGTGGAGTGGCTGGCAGTAGTGGTGGTAGAGCTGGAGGAGGGCTTGGGTGTCGGCAGCATGGCGGGGGTGTAGCCCATTTTGCACAAAGAGCTTCACATACTGATTCTGCTCTGGTTGGAGTAGGAAGAGCCAGTCGAGTGTCCGTTGCTCAAGGTGGGCATCACCCACTTTTTGGGCATAGTAGTAGGCAGAGGGGACGATGGCATTGATGATCAATGACGTAAGGGTTTGCCGACCAACGCCAGCACGACGCCCGTCCAACCGTCGTCCAAAGTCGAAGTGCTCCTGCCAATAGGGACTAGGAGCCAATCTAAGTGTCTGCTCAATTATCGGTTTATCCAACCGAGAGAGGGCAGAGAGCAACAGCTCCTCATGGTGGAGGATCATTGCCACTATGCCCAGCATACGTGCGGGGAAGGAGGGTGGACGCAAGCGGAGATACCGAAAGCTACCGGCAGGTAAAGGGGTGAGCCCAAACTTCTGCTGATAAAAGCGATACTCCTCTAGTAGCTTTGCTTCATACTCATCACGAGGGGTCTCACTCAGCAGACCAGCCTGCCCGATGAGCATCGCTTCGAGTGCCACGAGGTCGGAGGCGTGCTTCTTGAGGTAGGTATAGGGCAGACTCTCTGCCACCTGCTGCATCACCTCATTATTCTGGTGTGCTCCCACATACCTCATCAAGGTGTGGTAGAGAATGCTATTGAAGTGGTCACTTTCCGAACGGTCACGCAGACGTGCCAGCTTCTCCTCCAAGCGCTCGGGAAGCAACTCCAAGGCCCCATCCAAGAAGGGCTCTTCACCCAATGCCATCATCTCGGGCATACAGCGGAGACTTTTATTGCCCTGTACTAAACGCTCTAGGTACTCTAGCATCTCAGGTGCTATCTCCAGCACCGCCGTTGGCACCCGTCGCCCCTCCTGATCGCAGACCTCCCGATCTGCCTCCAATACTACATGTAGCACCACTGTGCAGTAGCGGGGATCGTATTGGTGCTTGTGTGCTTCCCACTCCGAGGCACGGCGATGAATCTCCACCGATCCAGCCCACTCTATATTGCCTACCCGAACTCGCGAGAGGGCAAAGTCGGGGCCATCGTGACTATTGAGCTCGCCCACATCTAGTACCTCAATAGGCTCCCCCTTGAGGGTCACTTGCCTAAAGAGGCGATTCATCCAGATGAAATGTAGTTCGCTCTCGGGTCTCATTTCTTGGCGTGGTCTTGCTCGTACTTTTGTTTCAAATAGCGGCCTGTGTAGCTCTCCTCCACCTCCATCAGTCCTTCTGGCGTGCCTTGGTAAACCAGTTGCCCACCCTTATCACCTCCTTCGGGTCCGAGGTCTACAATATAATCGGCACACTTGATCACCTCCATGTTGTGCTCCACGATCACCACGGTATGCCCGTGCTCAATGAGCGATTGGAACGACTTCATCAGCACATGGATATCGTGCACATGTAGCCCTGTGGTTGGCTCGTCAAAGATAAAGAGGGTGGGTCGCTTTCCTTTGTCCTTGAGGTGCGAGGCAAGCTTCACTCTCTGACTTTCACCTCCCGAAAGGGTGCTGGAGCTTTGCCCTAATTTAATGTACCCGAGGCCTACATCGGAGAGCACCTGTAGCCCCTCCACAATCTTGGGGATAAAGAGGCTCTCATCTTGGTAGTGGGTGAAGAACTCAATCGCCTCATCAATTGATAGCTCAAGGATATCGGAGATGTTTTTATCGTGGAAGGTCACCTCCAGTACCTCCTCATTGAAGCGCTTGCCGTGGCACTCATCGCAAGGGATGGTGATATCGGCCATAAACTGCATCTCAATGGTGATGACGCCCTCACCCTTACAGGTTTCGCACCGACCCCCTTCTGTATTAAATGAGAAGTATTGTTGCGTGAAGCCCATCTGGCGAGAGAGTTGCTGAGCCGCCATTAATCGACGGATATCATCGTACACACCGATATAGGTGACGGGATTGGAGCGGGTGGAGATGCCTAGGGAGTCTTGATCTACATACTCCACTGCCTTGAGGCTAGAGATACTCCCTTTGATATTGCGACAAGGAATCTTGGTGAGCGGCGCTTTGTCTATCAGCCGCTCTACCCCTTCGTAAAATATCTCCCGCACCAGGGTACTCTTGCCCGAGCCACTCACCCCCGTTACCACCGTAATCACCCCAAGTGGGATGGTCACATCAATGTCTTTTAGATTGTGGAGGTAGGCACCCTCCACTGTGATGGTGCTCTTGGAGGTTCGGCGTCGTTTGGGCCACGGAATTTGTTCCTTGCCCTGTAGGTACTTCACGGTGTAGCTCTTGGAGCGGGCGGGTAGCTTATCAGGGCGTCCCATAAAGACCACTTCTCCGCCGCCAATTCCCGCCTCGGGACCCATATCGATGATCAGGTCGGCTGCTCTCATCACCTCTTCGTCGTGCTCTACCACCACCACAGTATTGCCCATATCCCTCAATCGGTGCATGATATCTATAAGGAGGTGGGTGTCTCTAGCGTGCAGACCGATACTTGGTTCGTCTAAAATATAAAGGGTGCCGATCAGCCCTCCGCCTAGCGACGTGGCGAGCTGTATACGCTGCCCTTCGCCTCCCGACAAGGTACCCGCCACACGGTCGAGTGTGAGGTAGCCCAAACCGATATCATCCATAAAGCCCACTCGGTAGCGAAGCTCCTCCAGCAGTCGACGACCGATTTTGAGGTCTTGCTCGGAGAGCTGTAGTGCCTTGAGCCATTTCCTGAGCTCACTAATAGGGAGAGTGACTAGTTCGGAGATATTCTTGCCACCCACCTGCACATAGAGGGCCTCCTTGCGGAGTCGCTTGCCCTTACAGGTAGGGCAGACAGAGCGACCACGGTAGCGCGCCAGCATAATTCGGTAGTGCATCTTGTACTGTCGCTCCTTGATATGGTCAAAGAAGTCGTTGATACCATAGATCTTATCTCGGCTGTAGCCATGGATTTCGGGCAGTCCATTGCCATTCCATAGGAGGTCTTTCTCCTCTTCCGTCAGCTCCCGATAGGGGCGATGGATAGGGAAGTTGAGCTTTTCTGTCTTGCGGATAAAGTCTTTCTGCCACTCGCTCATCTTGGCTCCACGCCACGGCATGACGCACTCCTCGTAGAGGGAGAGGTTTTTATTTTGAATCACTAAATCCTCATCGATCCCCAGTACTTGGCTGTACCCCTCGCAGGTGGGGCAGGCACCGACGGAACTATTGAAGCTAAAGAGTTTATCGGAAGGCTCCTCAAAGGTGATGCCATCCAGCTCGAAGCGGTCGCTGAAGGTAGCCACTCCTTCGTCGTGCACAATTAGTGCTGTTCCTCTCCCCTCAAAGAAGGCGGTCTCCACTGAATTTCCTAGTCGATTATTGGTGGCATCGTTATCTGGTTGCACCACTAATCGGTCAATGACGAGTGATAGGTCCTTCGTGGTACGAGGCAGCTTTGCTCCCTCCTGTAAGAGGTCTTGGATTCGCTCCACCTTGTCTTTCACCAAGACACGGCTAAAGCCATTGGCAAGCTGTAGCTCCAGGTGCTCCGCCACCGTACGCCCTTGTGGCAGTGTGATGGGGGCACAAACCATATACTTACTCCCCTCGGGAAGACTATTGACATACTCCAGCACATCTCTCGTGGTGTGCCGCTTCACCTCCTGCCCACTGATGGGGCTAAAGGTATGTCCTACCCTCGCATAGAGCATTCGGAGGTAGTCGTAGATTTCAGTGACGGTGCCGACGGTAGAGCGAGGGCTACGATTAAACTTCCTCTGCTCAATCGCAATGGCCGGTGGAATGCCGCTGATCAGATCGGCTTCGGGCTTTGCCATTATGCTGACAAACTGACGTGCGTAGACGCTTAGGCTCTCTACATACCTTCGCTGTCCCTCGGCATAGAGCGTATCAAAGGCGAGCGACGACTTACCGCTACCGCTCAGCCCTGTAATCACAATCAATTGGTCGCGCGGGATATCTAGCGACACCCCCTTGAGGTTATGCACCCTTACCCCCTTAAGTATGATATCATTCATTATATATATACACTTGAAATATCCACAAAACTACCAAAATTATCAGAGCCACTACCCAGTGCCCCATTTTATTGTGCAAAACAGTCGGTTACTTGCAAAATAATAGGTACCTTTGCGGTTGCGTTTCACCCCGTAGGGTCGTGTACCCGTGTCGGGAGACCGTGGGGCGCAGAGTTTAATCACTAATTATTTACAAATCAAAGATGGCAACAGTTATCAGATTGCAAAGACACGGTCGCAAGGGTTACCCTGTATACAAGATTGTAGTGACCGACAAGCGTGCCCCTCGTGATGGCCGCTTCGTAGAGATTTTGGGGACTTATAACCCTAATACCCACCCAGCAACTATCGACCTGAAGTTCGATAGAGCACTCTATTGGGTGAACGTGGGTGCCACCCCATCCGATACCGCACGCAGCATCCTGTCACGCGAAGGTGTGATGATGATGAAGCACCTACAAGGCGGTGTGAAGAAGGGTGTATTTTCAGAGGAAGAGGCTCAGAAGCGCTTTGAGGCGTGGAAGCAAGGCAAGAACTCTGAGGTAGCTCAGATCAAGAGCAAGGACGAGGCAGCTAAGCGTGAAGCAGCTAAGAAAGCACTAGAGGCTGAGCGTGAGGTGAATAAGGCTCGTGAGGCTGCTCTAGCTGAGAAGAAAGCCGAGGAGGAGAAGGCAAAGGCAGAAGCTGAAGCAGCTGCAAAGGCTGAGGCAGAGGCTGCTACCGAAGCTGAGGCTCCAGCAGAGGAGGCTCCCGCTGCTGAAGAGTAAGCGACGTCGCCTAGCATACAAAAAGGGGTGGTGCAACCAACAGTTGCACCACCCCTTTATATTTAAGCAGCTCGCCTACGTGAGATGCACTCTACAGAACATAAATTTCAAATAGATCATTTGAATCTACGGCCTAACTATTCTCTTTGATATTTAGGACAATTTGAAATCTTTTGGTTACATTTGCAAAGAATAGAAGATGTTAACGGTGCCATAACCCTATCCTTAGGGCGATTGGTGAAAAGGGAACTAGGTGCAAATCCTAGACAGTACCCGCTGCTGTAAGCTCCAAATAGCTTAGCTAATCTATCAAAATACCACTTAGAGCATAGTGTCTCTTGGGAAGGTGTGCGAAAGCTGGAGTAAGTCAGAAGACCTGCCGATAACTGCTTTAATGGCTTCCGAGGCACTGAAGCATTAGAGATAGAGGGATACTTATTAAGCTTACAATGTTGCATTGGCAACGGCTAATTCTAGAGAAACAAAAACATAATTAACTCCTAAACTCTAGTCAACCTGCTACTCTATTACATCTCCGCACGAAAGCCATTTGACACTGAATAAATGTATTCAGCGATCGCCATACCAATGGTGACGGCTGATTGTGAAAACTTTGAATAGATGTAGTGAGTATGAGAACGAAGAAAGTCTGGCTATTGCTATCACTAGTGGGCCTCTTATTCTCGGGGTGTTATCGGTATGATGATAGCGACCTATGGGGAGAGATTGAAAACATCAAGAAGGAGATTGCCCAAACAAAAGCTGATATCTCCAACCTGCAAAAGGTGGTGAAGGCTCAGCAAGAGAAAAAGACCATTGATGAGATCAATGAGATTGATGGCGGCTACGAAATCAAATTCAACGACGGAACAAAAGTCACCATCAAAAATGGCTTAGATGCCCCTGAACTTGGGATCCAAGAGGAAGAGGGCATCTATTACTGGACACTTGGTGGTAAAGACCAATGGCTCAAAGATAAGAATGGCAATAAAATTCCTGTTGCTGGAAAAGACGGCAAGGATGGAGTAGATGGTCAAGATGGTCACTCACCTGTTATAGGGGTGGATAAAGATGGTTACTGGACCCTAGATGGCGAAAGGATCAAGAACGATCAGGGTAAGGAGGTACAAGCTGTGGGAAAAGATGGCGACTCCTTTTTCCAATCTGTCCGAAATGAAAGCAATGCAGTGGTATTTGTCCTTGCCAATGGTGAGGAGATTACTATCCCAAAAACAGGATTTGAGATATTTGCCTTTGAGAAGCCTGAAGGAGAGTACCACTATCACGTATTCAAATTCAATGAAGCAAGGAATATTAAGCTGACCGCTGAGGATATAGCTACCATTGAGGAGATTAAGGTGCCAGAAGGATGGAGTCTTCAAATCAATGCCCAAAAGAAGATAGTGCGCATCAAAGCTCCAAAGCAAACTCCAGGACAATCATACAATGGTGGAATCATCACCCTTATGGGGCTTGGAAGAAATGGGGCCACCTACCTTGCTTCAATTGAGGTGATTGCATCGATTGACTATACAGATCCTGCAGGCACCTTTGTGGTATGCGAAGGGAATATGACCACCGTCAATGGAACCATAGTCTATTACGACAAGAATAATAATGAGTATCTCAACATCTTTGAGAATGCCAATAACAATTTGGAGATAGGCAATGTGGTCCAAGACATGTATATGGCAAATGGTAAGATCTATCTCATCACACAAAATGGCGACCGGATGAATGGTGCTGGACGCTTTGTGGTATGTGATGCCCGTACCATGAAGATGGAGTATGCCGATTCATTTGTATTCAAATCTCCTAAGGGAGAGGGCACTTGGCCTCAGCATATAGTGATCTGCAATGATTCTCTTGGATATGTACAATGGTCAGATAGCAATATGGAGCAAACCTCAGGTATCATCAAGATTATCTATAAGGATAGAAAGCTAAAGATAGATAAGACGGTAGAGGGAACCTTTGGAGCCTTTACCACAGAGGGTGCTATCAAAACCCGAATGGTCTTCTCTCGTGGAAAAGTCTATGCAGCCTGCGGACATGGCATGGTTATCATTGACCCTAAAACCAACTCTATCAGCAAGCGTGTTGAGTACAAGGGGCGTCAGGCGAAAGGTATCGTAAAGGGAGCCAATGGACATATATTTGTGCCCTTTGCGGGTGAGTTTAAGGGAAATCAGCAGTGGAATACAGAGTTTACCTCTGACCCAATCATTGTGGAGATGGATCATGAAGGGACTGTAATCCAAGAGCATAAGATGCCAAATACTGTGGTATTCCCTGTGGCTACTTGGAGCCCAGCAGTTGGTATTTGTGCTAGCTTTACTGAGCCACATCTCTACTTTGTAGATGTCGCTGACTTCAATGCTTCTACAGCATCACGATACAATTATGAGACAAAGAAGCTCGACCTCCATTATGTGCCAGCGTTCAAGGAAGGCTACTCTATCTATAATATTTATGGAATTATGGGAGTGCATCCTACCACTGGGCATCTTTGGGTAGGTAGAACGGCAGCGTATGTTGACTCTGATATCTTTGAGTATGATGTGACGGTTGATCCTATCAAACAACTTAATAAATATCACTACCCTACCCAAAGGGGTGCAAGTACGGCAGGTATTGACTTTGCTTATAGGTTTAGTGATGAGTTTATCAATAAATAACTTGGTTTTATATTGAAATATCGTGTGCAGTCTAGAGCAAGAATAATTACTCTAGTCTGCACACCTATCTTTTTTCCTATACATTGTATGTTAAAGTTGATAGAAGCAACTAAAGCTTTAAGGGGAGTGGTATTAACGATCACTTTGCTATGCTTCACAACCCTCTCGGCGTGGGCACAGCTCGATAGCGTGTATCTACTACCCGACCTAACCGTAACGGCACAGCAACACCGAGAGGTGATTCCAGGCCTGAAGCTAGAAGGTAAGCAGCTACAGAAATTGAGTAGTATATCAATTGCTGATGCTGTGAGGTATTTCTCAGGAATTCAGATTAAGGATTATGGCGGACTAGGGGGATTGAAAACGGTGGATGTGCGAGGCATGGGCACCAATCATCTCGGCGTGTTTTACAATGGGATCAAGCTCGGTAATGCACAAAATGGGCAAATTGATCTTGGTAAGTTTTCACTAGACAATGTGGAGGCAGTAAGCCTTTATAATGGGCAGAAGAGCGATCTCTTTCAGCCAGCTCAGCACTTCGCTTCGGCCTCCTCCATTTATATTGAAACTAGGCAGCCGACTTTCAGTAAAGGTAAGCGTACCAACCTTCGGGCACATCTTCGTGCTGGCTCCTTTGCCACGGTGATTCCATCCGTCTTGGTAGAGCAAAAGCTCCCCAATGACTTTGCCCTGAGTGCCAATGTGGAGTTTGTCTCCTCTAGTGGTAAATACCCATTTAGGTACAAGCGAGTATTTGAGGATGGCACCATTGCCTATGATACCGTGGCAGTTCGGCAGAATGGCGATATCACTGCACTTAGAGCGGAACTGGCTCTTTTCAAGAAGATGGAAGAGGGTAAATGGGATCTGCAAGGGTACTACTACCACTCTAAAAGAGGATTGCCTGGCCCCATTATTCGTAACGTATTTCAGCACGGACAACGGCTAGAAGACCAAAACTTCTTCTTCCAAGGGAAGCTGACTAAAAAGGTGAATGAGTGGTATAGCATACAGGCTCAAGCAAAGTATGCCAATGACTACACCCGCTATCTTGATGAGGAGTGGACCAGCCCTCTATATGTGGATAATAAATATGAGCAGCACGAAGTTTATGCTACTATAGCTCAAGAGTTTATTGCTACTAAGTGGCTAAGATTTGGCCTCTCGACTGATGCTAGATACAACACATTGAAGGCCAACCTTGTCAACTTTTCATACCCCAAGCGTCTGACACTTATGGGAGTAGTTTCTGGTGAGGTAAGCTTTCAGTGGATTACCTTTCAGGCAGCTTTGTTGGGCACTATGGTGCGTGAGAGTGTAGAGCGCAATGTTGGGGCACCACCCAAGAATGTGCTGACCCCCTCTTTCTTCTTATCTCTCAAGCCATTCAAAGAGGTGGATCTAAAGGTCCATACCTTTTACAAAAATATATTTAGGATGCCCACCTTTAACGACCTCTACTATACCTTTATTGGGAATGCTGTGCTCCGACCAGAGTATGCTGAGCAGTACGACTTCGGCATAAGCTACCGATGGCGACCCAAGGGCTCATCGGTCGTGAAGTACGCTGATGCTCGTGTGGAGAGCTACTTCAATAAGATTAAGGATAAGATTGTAGCCGTACCCGCTGGTAATATGTTCCGATGGACCATGCTCAATCTAGGCAAAGTAGATATATTCGGGACCGAAGCCAACCTAGACCTCGCTGTGGAGCCTATTGAGCAGCTAGTCACTACACTTCGGCTAAGCTACACGTATGAGAAGGCTCTTGATGTGACAAGCCCCAAAGCTAAGAACTACCGACACCAGATAGTCTATATCCCTGAGCATAGTGGGTCGGTTATCGCTGGAGCAGAGTACAAATCGTGGGGGCTCAACTACAGCTTTATCTACACAGGTAAGCGGTATAATGCTAAATACAATGATGAAAATAGCCGTATGCTCCCATGGTATACGCACGATATCTCGCTTCGAAAAGACTTCCTTTTCGGGAAGAAGCACCTGCTGAGGATCAATCTAGATGTGAACAACCTCCTTAACCAGCACTACGACGTTGTGATCAACTACCCTATGCCAGGGCGTAATTACAAGCTAACTCTTACTTACCAATTATGAGAATGAATTATAAACCCCTCAGTGTCGTTGTAGGGATACTACTCCTATTAGTGGTAGGATGTAGAGGAGAGTATGAGATTATCCACTCTCTATCCCATGAGACCAATGTGGGGGAAGAAAACTTAGGCCAGCTAAAAGGTTTCTACCTACTCAATGAAGGTAATATGGGTAGCAATAAGTCTACCCTTGACTACTTTGATTTCGCGACAGGGACCTATCACAGAAATATCTATGCCGAGACCAATCCGACGATGGTTAAAGAGCTCGGAGATGTCGGCAATGACATCGGTATCTATGGCTCAAAACTCTATGCCGTGATCAATGTCTCTAACTTTATCGAGGTGATGGATGCCTATACGGCAAAGCACTTAGGAGTTGTCAAGATACCCAACGTCCGCTATATAAAGTTTCACGATGGCAAGGCATACGCTTCGGCCTATGTGGCACCCGTTGAGTTCAATCAAAATGCAAGGGTGGGAATGGTCTGCGAAATTGACACCGCCACCCTTGAAGTGACACGGCAGTGCAATGTGGGCTACCAGCCTGAGGAGCTGGTAATCACAAATGGCAAGATCTACGTCGCCAACTCTGGAGGCTATATGTTTCCTAATTATGACAATACCATTTCGGTTATTGACCTAGAGACTTTTGAAGTAGTCAATACCATTGAGGTGGCGATCAATCTACACCGTCTCCGTCTTACGCCCTACAACGAGTTGATCTGTACCAGCAGAGGAGATTACTACTATGTGCCCTCTCGGACATTCTTTGTTGACCTAGATACAGAGGAAGTGACAGATACCCTTGATCTAGCTGTGACCAATTTGGACATCAGTGGCGACCTAGCCTATATCTACTCGGTAGAATGGAGCTACCTCACCAATACCAATACCATCACCTATGGTATTTTTGATGTAAAAACCCACGAGGTGGTGAGCCGCAACTTTATCAAAGATGGCACCGACGAAGACATTACCATCCCTTATGGCGTAAAGGTAAACCCCGTGAATGGAGATATCTACGTTACCGATGCTATTGACTATGTAACGCCGGGCACCTTGCGCTGCTATAGCAAGTTTGGCCGACTCAAATGGAAGGTCGACACAGGCGACATCCCAGGCCATTTCGCCTTCCTCTACGAACAACGTAAAAAAGATAACACAACTAACGAATAATAACAACTCAAGAAATGAAGAGAATTAAGTACATTCTGAGCTTTCTCTTGCTAGCATCGCTCATATTACCGAGCTGCCGCAAGATTGAAAAAGTGCTTCCACCAATAGTAAGGTTGGAGCAGGCTAACTACCAAACCAAGCCAGACAGACTTATCAAGATTGCTCCTACCTTTGAGAATATTGAGGAGGATGCGGTATATGCTTGGCGTGAAGAGGGAAGGATATTGGGCACAGAGCCCACCCTTGTCTTTAGCTCCAATGAGCTAGGCACGCACCACCTCACCCTTACGGTTACCACACCTAGCGGTACAGCAAAAGCCAATGCCAAGGTGGAGGTGGTTGAGTTTCAGCTCCCCATTATCTCTATAGAAGGGGGTGGAGAGCCGATTGTAGAGGTGGGTGAGAAGTACGAACTTACCCCTATCATTGATAACAAGGAGGGGCTAAAGCTCACCTGGATCAGAGATAATCAAGTGGTCTCGGAGGATATGACCTATACCTTTACTGAGACCAAACCTGGCGTCTCATTTGTTACCCTCAAAGCAGTCAATGAAGATGGAGAGGATGAGTATCTGATTCGCCTTACTGTAGTCAATGAGATTCCTGTTGAGGTCAGCTTCGACAATGATATTCGTGCCGCCACAGTGGGCCGAACCATTCGTATCCCAGCGAATGTTCCATCCTCTAAAAATATGACTTTTGAATGGTACGTAGATGGCAAGAAGGTAGAGGGTGAGCAGGGCTCTATCCTCACATATGAGGCGACGAAGACGGGCAATCATCAAGTCAAGGTTATTGGCAAAAAGGGAGATAAGAAGGGTGAAGCCTCACTCACTCTTCAAGTCGTGGAGTCCAACCAATACTACCGCCCATTCGTAGAGGGCACCAGCAAGCGTGATGTAGTAAAGGTATTTGAATTCCTACCGGCACCAGGGCAGTTCGTCAATGAAGGATACATTGCCAATACGATGGAAGAGGCTTGCCAATATGCCCAAAGTCGCATTGAGAGTAATGCCTATGTATCGCTTGGCGGATTTGGCGGCTACATTATTGTAGGGTTTGACCACAGCATTAAAAATACAGGGGATTACGACTTCGCCATTATGGGCAATTCCTTTAAGGGTAGCTCGGAGCCAGGAATCGTCTGGGTGATGCAAGATGAAAATGGTGATGGTCTCCCTAATGACACTTGGTACGAACTGAAGGGTAGCGAAACGGGCAAGCCCGAAACCATACAAGATTATGAGATCACCTACTACCGCCCAACTCAGAAAAAAGCCAATACTATGTGGACGGATAATAGAGGCAACCGTGGGTCAGTTGATTGGCTTGGATTCCATCAGCAAGACTTCTACTACCCTCTTTGGGTAAAGAACGACACCTACATGTTGAGGGGTACCTGCTTGGCAAGTCGGACGTTTGATCAAAGTGGGCAAGGAACCTACTGGGTAAATCAAGAGTTCGACTGGGGTTATGCCGATAACTTCAGCCCTATTGATAGGCTAACAGATGATGATAACTACTTCGCTGCACCAAATGCCAATCACTTCAAGATCAGCCATGCCATTGACCACAAGTTGCAGCCAGTAAATCTAAAGTATATCGACTTTGTTAAGGTCCAGACTGGGCTCAACATTTCGGCAGGCTGGTTGGGCGAAAACTCTACCGAGGTATTTAAGTTCATTGATGTTTACAAGGAGAAATAATAAAGTATGAAATCAATTAAAATACAGTCTTTACTCCTCGTGCTACTTTTGCTTTCAGCAACAGGATGCAAAGAGAAGATAGAGACCCCCTTCTCAGGGAATGATAATAGACTACTAGAGCTATCTCTCACCGATAGCAAGGGCCATAAGTATACCGCCTCTCTTATTGATGAGAATGTTTTCCAGATAGAGGTCCCCTCTGATGCCGACCTCTCAAGTGCCAAAGTTGCTTATCGCATAAGCGACCAGGCACAAATCTTACCAAAGCCAACGGAGGTCGACAATTGGAATAACGACCAAGCTTTCCAGGTTCGCTCTTACTCTGGGGAGCACCGTACTTATCTTGTCAAGATAGCCAGATCCTTTACAGAGGCTCCAAACAGCGTCAAGCTAGTGACAGATGATGATGTTAAAGCTTTTGTGGCAAAGGGGGTAAGACACGTAGAGGGGCATCTGATCATTGGAGCCACCACTGGTACGGACTCTATTAGCAATATTGATGCACTGACCACGCTCGAAAAGGTGGATTATAATATCATCATCAACCCGACCTACAAAGGGAAAGACCTCTCAGGACTACGAAATGTCAAGGAGGTTGGAAGCATCTTCCTGCAAAGCGATAAACTACAGAATGGTACCTTCCGACACCTGAAAAAGGTATATGGCGATATTGTCATTTCAGGAGCATCTCTGAATGAAGTCGCCTTCCCCGAATTAATCGCTCTTGATGGTCAATTGAAAGCCACCAAGGCAATGGTAAGGGAGCTCTCCCTCCCCAGTGTAGAGGAGGTCGGGTCAATCCAACTTGAAGAGTGTAGTCAGCTAAGCACGCTTACTGCACGCCAGCTTAAAAAGATCAATGGTGATTGGAGGCTTAAAAACCTCGCCAAATTATCCACAGTCACCACACCAAAGCTTGAGGCAATCAGTGGCAATTTGAAGTTCGAGACACTCAAAGTGCTCGGAGTATTGAGTCTCAATAAGCTACAGTCCGTTGCTGATATTGAGATGAGTGGTGTGGCTATCAGTCAATTCTATTTGAGTGAGCTCAAAGAGTGTGGCAAGCTATCTATTAATGCTACCTCCCTCTCTGCCCTCATTGCACCACACCTAGAGAGCATCCATGGTGACTTCATACTCAATGGGTGTGGACTCTCCGATCTCAATCAGTTTGGAGTAAAGACGATTGATGGCAAGCTTGAGTTTACAAATCTCTCAAAGCTACAAGATATAACCGCCTTTGCCAATCAATTGAAGAAAGTAGCGAGTGTATCACTAGTCGATATCAATGCTGGTGGCGTTTGGGACTTTAGCAATACAGGCATTGAGGGAATCATGCTGGAGCGGTGCCGAAATGTAGAGGATCTTATCCTTCCTAAGGTGATGAAGAAAGTTGAGATAAAAGGTGACGCCATGATGCAAGTGAAGCAACTGCTCAAGATGAGTGGGGTGGAAGAGGTATCAGAAATCTTTAAGGTGTCCAACTATCACCTAGCAGAGCCACAAGAGGTTCAGATAATGCTCACGAAAGCAGGAGATATCACAATGGACTGCTCGAATATGCTTTCCCTTAACTTCCCACTATTGGAGGAGGCTAAGAAAATAGATTATAACTACAGTTCATCAGCATTCGATGGAAGGAATAAGGAGATTCAAGCTCAATGTGCTATGAAAAAACTAGTAGCACCAAAACTACAATCAGTAGAGAAGATGAGCTTTAACCTACACGACTTGGAGATGCTAGATATGCCACAGCTCAAGACCATTAGTGTCGAGCTAGTGATCCAATGCTATTGGCCTAAAAATGCCAATAATGTACTGACTAACCTCAACGGTTTATCTGCACTTGAAAAGGTGAAATCAGTAGCTTTTACCCATCTTAAGGCTTTCAATGACTATTCATTCCTAAAAAATGCAGTAGCCAATGGCAGCCTCTCTAAATTGAATATTAGAGGCTCTCTATACCAGCCAAGTTTAGATGATTTGAAAAACGGAAATTTCATTCAAGATTAGTACAAGGTTATGATACATAAAAAATCAATCATATTACTGATGGGATTGCTACTCCTTTTAAGCACTCTTACAGGGTGTAAAAAAGTAGATCCCTTTAGCGGAGAAGATAATTTCTTCCTCTCCTTTCAGCTGACAGCACCAGATGGTGAAGCCTATAAAGGTAGCGTACAAGGTGATGAGATAACGGTCAGAATCCCCTCCAATGTCGCCCGTACATCGCTCACAGCGAAATACAACCTCAGCGATTTGGCATCTGTTTCGCCCAAGCCCGAAGAGGTAAAAGGGTGGATGGAGTCTCAGACCTTTACCGTCACTTCTTATAGTGGTGCCACACGTACCTACACCGTAAAGGTGCAGTCTACCGACGTAGCACTTAATAGCGCCATTCACCTGACGACCGATGAGGAGGTGGCACAGTTCTTAACCCAAGGGGTGGATATCATCAATGGAAATTTGATCCTCGGATCAGAAAACGCCGAAGATAGCATCCACTCACTAGAAGGGCTTGCTAAGCTCAAAGAAGTTAGATACAAACTCATCCTGCACAGCAATGTAGTAGCCGACCTATCACCCCTCAAAGGACTAGAGCGCATCGGTTCTCTACAATTCATGGGTAATAATGATAGCATCAAGGTTATAGACCTTCCGAATGTTAAGTCAATCCCCAATGGATTTCAGATCAATTGTGATTCGCTAAAAAGCATCTCTATGCCAATGCTCGAGGAGATGGGGACGGTATCCATTGAGGCTGAAAATCTAACCGATTTCCAGATCCCTAGCGTCAAAGGTCTATTTGGCAACGTATCAATCAAGGCAAGTCAATTAAAAGCTTTGGACTTCCCTGAGCTCATGGTAGCACAGAATATTCACCTCAATAAATCAAGTTACTCAAAACCTCTAGAGCTGACTTCCTTTTCAATGCCTAAGCTAGAAACGGTTGAATCCATAAAGCTCGAAGAAGCTGAGGCGCTAGAAGCATTCAGCCTCCCAGCTTTGAAGAAGGCTGATAAGATAGATATATCTATGCTTAAGTCTTTGACCACATTCGATCTATCTAGTCTTAAAGAGGTTGAGGAGATAAAGTTTACAAGCGATTGGCGAGGTGATATGAGCAATAAGCTGATCAAAGAGCTAGCTTTCCCAAAGCTCGAAAGGGTAAAGACCATACAATTTGAGCGTGACCCATTCAAGGCACTAGAGAGCTTGATATTCCCAGAGCTTACGGAAGTAGACAAACTTTACATCCCTGATAACCTAACCAAGTACGAAGCTCCAAAGCTAGAGAAAGTAAATACCCTTTTGTACGTAAGTGGCTATCTACCAAGTGTTTTTGAGCATATCAAGAGCATTCCTAGACTAGAGATCGACCTTACCGATGATGAGAATAGGGTAGTGGATCTGATAGACCTCAGCCATGTTCAATCTATTGAAAACGTAACCATCAGCCCATATACCATTGGGAAAATAATCTTTCCTGAAACTATTAGCGGGGATGTAGTGATTAGCTACAATGGCCGACCTGTGACCAAGGCACCCATCATGGAAGGGCTAAAGGAGTGCCAAAGCTTTATGCTTGAATTGGCTCACGATATGGAGGAGGTGGAGTTGCCTGCGACCCTTGAAAAAATATCAAAGGGTCTCAAACTAACTAGCAATTTCAAGAAAGTCACAGCCAAGGGATTAAAAGAAATAGGTGAAAACCTAGACTTAGGAGGTGCCGCTACTGAGTACCTAGATATGCCTGCTCTGGAAAAAGTGGGAGGAGATCTAGATCTTCAAACTAAATACTTCAAGGATGCTAACCTCCCTAAACTAACAGAGGTAGGAGCCATAAAATTTGGTGGCCGTGGCTACTGGGAGCAAAATGAGAGCCTGACACATCTAAACTTCCTATCACACCTTCAGAAAGTCAAGAGGGTGGAGATAGCGTACTGCACTGTGCTAATGGATTATTCGGGTCTCAAGCAGTTGGTAGAGAATGGTCAGATTAATGAATCCAATTGGACCAGCAGCAAAGTCAATAATAACCTCTATAACCCAACATACCAAGACCTTAAAGCAGGTCGATATAAGCTTCAATAATTAAGGAAACACTTAATGACCTATTAATGACGACTCTCCTCCATTTACCCTTCTGGATAAATGGAGGAGAGTTCTTTTATTTGGTCAGTTGACTGATTAGGAGTTGATAGAGGACATCCCCGAAGCTGTAGAGCTTTTGCAATCCTTGGTGGGGAGGGTGATCTTGCTGGCACCTGAGGCCTCTAGCCATGCAGTGTCGGCAGTGGCACGCTTGCCCTTAAAGCTCGAAGCACCAGAGACCTCAATCTTGGCCTCCTTCACACGCCCCTTGTACTCCATAGAGCTGGCTCCAGAGAGATCTACAGATAGCTTACCTGTGATATCGCCATCTACCTCAATATCCGAAGCCCCAGAGCCATCAACAATGAGCTGCTGGATAGATCCATCAAAGTCGAACTCGCTAGCACCCGATAGGATCACACTCGTCGACCTGAGTGAGCCCTGAGCCTCAAAGCTACTTGCTCCCGAAAGGTCTACCCTACGGATATTCAGAGCGTGGCTCTGCTTGATATCCACCTCACTAGCACCCGAAGCACTCACCTCCTCTAGCTTGGTCACATTGGTCACATAGAGCTCCACCTCGATATCATCTTCTCCGAAGTTAAACCACCTGTGGCGAGACTTCTTCTCACGGGATAGAGTGAGCTTGCCATTTTCAAAGGTGTACTTAAAAGTACCGCCCTTGCCCTCCTCCACCACTACCATCTCATTTTTGGTAGAAGGGATAATCTTCACCTCAATAGAGTGGCTCACCTGTAGCCTCGTAGGGCTATCATTGAGCGAGATAGTCATAGGGGTTTGTGCCTGAGCACTTAGTGCCATTACACCGACTAGCAAAAGAGCTGTTGCGAGTAATCTTCTAACGATTGTCTTCATACGCTTATTATCTTTTTTAATGAGTAGTTAATTGCTTTCTGGCTACAAGATACCAAGAATTCGGTAGTTTGCAAAACAAACAACCACTTTTCGTATCCGCATTTCCTAAGTAGAGAATGTTGCACGAAGTGCCATTCTCGCACATTTGAAGCAAATGTGCTGAGACTTTGCACGAAGGATGAGATGCAAGGCGCTGAGGATGAGGCCGAAGGGAGCGTACTCACGTACGTGACCTAGGCCGAATTCCGAAAGCAACGAAGCAGATCGCCTTCGTGCAACAGTCTCAAGTAACGACTGCCCCTAGAGGTCTCCATGAGTTGGCGAGTGCCCAAAGCCCTTTGTCGGGGTGCCTAATCAAGGGTACCTTATCGGACAAGTCGGACAGGTCGGACGAGTCGGAGCCCCAATAAGTTGCTGACGGGGTACGGGTGTCTGACTCGTCTGACTTGTCTGACCTGTCCGACTTGTCCGATGAGGCACCCATTGTCCAATGAGCTACCCCCTGGGTGTGCTCTCATCTAAGCAAAAACCGAGTTGCAACTAAGCATTTGCTTTGTTGCAACTCGGCAAATGGTTAGTTGCAACTCGCCAATTGCTTAGTTGCAACTCAACTTTTGCTCTCATAGATGGTCACTTTTTCTGACCACACAGCAGTTTTTTTTAATCTATAGAAAAAAGGGTCGGGCATCACGAGGAGCCCGACCCTTTTGGATTTGTTTTTCTCTATCTATAAGGAGATTACTTAGCGAAGTGCTTATTGATGGTGCCCCAATCCTCTACTGCTGGGATCACGCCCATCTCAATCACTTGATTGCGGAGGTCTACCAGGTGCTTGTAGCTAGCCTCTAGCTCGGCCATCTCCTCTGGTGTGCCCTCAGGCATATTGTAGGTAACAATACCATCCTTGCCGATCTTGGTATCCATTGCCATCATGATGTTTTGGAACTTATCATTGTTCACGAAAGTACCTGCTGGCCATGGGAATTCAGCACCACCCATAGCAGCAGCAATCATCTCGATAGAGCAGTATGCTGGGCTCTGGAATGATGAGCGACCACGTAGCTTGATGATATTAGCACCACCCTTAGTGGTCTTGGTACGGATCTCCTCCCACTGCTCCTTGGTCAGCTTGTCAGTACCCATGTAGTCCTTCAATGGCTTGCCAGCGATCTTGGCATTTGATGCAAAGACTGCCATCTGCTCACCGTGGCCTCCGAAGGTGCGTGCATCAGTAACCTCGGACTGAGCTACACCGAAGTGCTTAGCTAGCTCGCTCTGCAGACGAGTACTATCGAGTGCTGCAAGAGTAGTCACACGGCGTGGGTCGATGCCTGCGTGTAGCATGGTTACGAGACCAGTGATATCGGCAGGGTTGAAGATGATTACCACGTGCTTTACATCGGGGCAAAGGCGCTTGATGTGCTCACCGAGGTCGGCAGCGATCTCGCTATTACCCTTAAGTAGGTCCTCACGAGTCATGCCATCCTTACGAGGGGCACCACCTGAGGATACGATGTACTTAGCTCCCTTTAGAGCCTCCTCGAAATTGTCGGTAAAGGTCATGTTGAGACCTTGGAATCCACAGTGGCGGATCTCCTCTGCCACGCCCTCAAGACCAGGAAGATAGGGGTCGTATAGGCAAATATTTGGGGTGAGGCGCATCATAGCTGCTGTCTGTGCCATATTGCTACCAATCATACCTCCTGCTCCGATGATCACGAGCTTGTCGTCAGTCAAAAAACTCATAAGATATAAACTTTATATTGTGAAAATAATACCGTCATCTAATACTTCCACAAATGTAATAAAGAATTTTGTAAATAAATAATATTCGCAATAGAAAATGCGGTGGCGGGCAATATAAGGGGGTAATCAGACAAGTCGGACGAGTCGGACAGGTCAGACGAGTCGGTGGGGGAGTGGGTGAAGCCCGAGGGCTTCCATGGCCTAATAACCCGTATGTCTGGGGTGCCTTGGGTGGAGAACCTCCGCGAGGTCCTGACCATAGACATTCCAATTAATACCAAACGGCAAGACCCTTCTAATGCGTAACCTCTGGACTATCCCCTTAGTGATCGGTAGATTTGCTCTTGGATGCGGGTGCGGATATGGAGCTGTGAGAGCTGGTTATTCCACCGCTTTGGGGCACCTCTATTGGAGAGAAAGATGTAGACAATCTCATTTTGGGGATCTATCCAGCAGCAGGTGCCGGTGAAGCCGGTATGCCCATAGGTGCAGAGGGGTGCAATATCGGCCACGTTGCCTACCTTGCCTTTGCCACGGTGACGGTCGAAGCCGAGTGCATAGGGGGAGCCGGGGCGGCGGGCTGTGGTAAACTTCTGTACCGTATTGGGTTTAATATACCTGTGACCGTCGTAAGTGCCGCCATTGAGGAGCATCTGTAGGAGTGGAAATAGCTCCTCTGCTGTGCCAAAGAGTCCGGCATTGCCCGATACTCCTCCCAGCATCGCTGCTGCCTCGTCATCCACATCGCCACGGAGGGTTTGATGGCGAAGGAATTGATCCTTCTGCCCTTCGGCTATCTCGGAGGGAGCAAATCGTTCCAAAGGGCAGTAGGTGAGTCGCTTTAGCCCGAGTGGTGTGGCTAGCTTTTCCATAAAAAGTTGATCGAGTGGCAACTGGTAGCACTGCTCGAGCACTTCTTGCAATAGCAGGAAGTCAATGTCACTGTAGCGGTAACCCCGCCGACGGAGCTGTGCATCGCGGATCTCCTCACGCATCATCTCCCTTACCGAACGGTGGAGGTAATATCCCTCGGCGAAGCGGATAGGGTAGTCCTCACTCTGCTCTCTACTAACCAATGATGGGAGGTAGGAGAAGTCGCGCCTTGCCCACGCCTTTCGGGCGATCTGAATGGGAAAGCCAGCTTGGTGCCGATAGGTGATTAGTGGCGAAGGATAGCTGTCTTGGTCAATGAGCGAGAGGTAAAAATTGATCACCGCGGGCATTCCCCCTGTATGAAAAAGAAGGTCGGCAAGTGTTACCGACTCCTTATTACTTCCTTTGAGAAAACCGAGGTGCTTGCCCAATGAATCTTTTGTGGTCAACCGCCCCTCGTCCTCTGCCATCATCAGCAGTGGCACAGTGGCGACTGCCTTGGTGACACTGGCGAGGTCGTATAGGGTGGCGGTGTTATTGGGCTCCTTTTTCCCGCTATCTTTGTAGCCAAAGGCCTTGCTATAAACCACCTTTCCCTCCTTTGCCACTAGTACCTGGCAACCAGGGTAGGCGCCTTTCTTCACCCCCTCGAGGGCAATGTCATCTATCATGGAGAGGAGGCGGCTATTGAGCCCTACAGCCTCTGGCTTGGCGAAGGTGAACCCTTTTCGCTCCAGAGGAATGCCTGCTCCCGCCTTGAAAAGTGGGGGTAGGTCAACTGGTAGCACCCCACTCATGGGTAGCTGGCCGAGTAAGGCATGTCCGACGGCTGTCTGGGCATCGACACTACTATCGTAGCCCATCACCACCGCCTTTGCCTCGGTGATCACCTCCTTGAAGTGCAGTGCGGTGTAGGGATTGGTGAGGAAAAGCAAGACTACCGACCTATCACGTGCCAATTGGAGGAGCCCAGCATCGGGGCGTGCCCTTTCGGAGGTGATGGCAACCAGTATTACGGAGCTCTTTCGTAGCTTTTGGTAGGTGCCCTGTCGCTCGCCACTACCTGCCTTCACACCAATGCCGTGGCTCCTGACTGTGCCACCATTGCGGAGCACTTGTAGGAGCTGAGGGGTTCTAGAATCTCCATAACGCAGGAGGGCCATCTCACTTTTTCCAGCGAATGGAAGGAGTGACTCATTATTCTTCAGTAGGGTGACACTCTCCTCATAGATTCTGGTACGAAGTGCCTTGCTCTGCTCATTATTAAGGTCAGCAGAGAGAGTGGTTGTTGGCAGTGGTGCCCTATCCGTTGCTCCGAGGAGATGTTTCCACGCAAGTACTTTTCGGCAACGGCGCAACACCTCACTACGGTCTATCTCTCCCGCTTTTAGCGCGGTGAGCAGCTCTGCTAATGCCTTTTGGGGTGAGGGTGGTGCCAATAGAATATCATTGCCAGCCTTGAAAGTGGCGACAGCGACAGAGCCTTTGCCTACATTGTCTATCACCCCTTGCATCGCTAGCCCATCGGTGAAGATGAGCCCCTCGAAGCCGAGTTGCTCCTGCAGTAGTTCGGTGGTGATGGCGTGGCTTACACTGGCCGCTTTTCGGCTGCTATCTAGTGCGGGAACAGTGAGGTGCCCCGTCATGATCCCCCCTAAGCCCTTTTGGATAAATTGGGTGAAGGGGTAGAGTTCTACCTCCTCTAGCCGTGCTCGGTCGTGCGAAATCACGGGTAAAGCTTTGTGGGAATCGACCTTGGTATCACCGTGCCCGGGGAAGTGCTTCGCTACCGCCAGCACCCCTAGGCTCTCTAGCCCTTGACCATAAGCCAGTACCAGCTTCGCTACCTGCTGAGGGTCGGAGCCAAAGCTACGGGTACCGATGACTGGATTGAGGGGGTTGTTATTGACGTCGGCGACAGGGGCGAAATTGACCTGAATACCCATCCGCTTCGCCTCCTCTGCTGTGGCTCTACCATACTCAAAGGCGGTGGAGAGGTTGTTGGTCGCCCCCAGCACGATGTTTCGAGGCCATCGGATAGTGCCAGAAAGACGCATCGAGAGTCCCCACTCGCCATCCATCGCCACCAGCATCGGGATCGTAGCTCTCTGTCGCATGCGATTGGTGAGGAAGAGCTGTCGCTCGGGCGTCCCTTTTTGCCAAAGGACGCCTCCGAAGCCACGTGCCACTAGGTGGTCCCACTCCTCTAGGGCTTTTTGTCCCTCTTTGGGGTAGACCATTGGCATAATCAGCTGAGCTAGAAGCTGCTCATCCGTCATCCCCTGCATCACGCTATCGGCATAAGCATAGGCTGCAGCAGAGCGGGCGGGGTCCTTGATCATCGTTGGTGGGGTGCCCGCTTTTATAACGGAGCAACAAAGAAGTACCGCAAGGATACTCCCAAGCATCTTATATATATTGTTTCTCTTCATAATCTTTGATAATCAATTGCCATTATGGTGAAAAGTGGCAATGTAAAAGCTAAATGGATTATTTCCATAATGGTTCATTCTCCCATCCCTTTGGAAAGCCAAGTGCAGCCTTGTCTATCTCTGGAAATGTAGCAAAGAGATGATTCATTTTGTGGAGCATGTCGTTATTTGGCGATATGACATCAAGGAAATACTTGATAATGCACAGGTCAAAGTATACCTTTAATGGATCAGTTGGCAATGTAATCCAAGGACGTTCTATTCTGATTGGCATAGTAGCACGAATGGAGAATACGCGATTCCAAATACGAGCATGATGACAGCAGGAGTTTCGTGTTACTGCAACAATAGTAAGCCAAGATTCGAATGGAGAAATTTGCAGTCCAAATGACTGAGCAATGGATTTCTTAATTCTTTTATTCTTGATGTTGGAATAAATGTTGGTGACTACTCCAAATGGTAGTATCTCAGCCAGCATCCAAGATGGTGGGTACTGATTGATATAGCTTTTCTTGAAATGATGGATGAAATCCTCTTTAGTATGGTTTAACTCATCTTCAATTAGGTGTTTAGTGCGTCTGAATCTACCAGGATCTGAGAAATAACGTCCGTTCGTCATCCAGAATGGATCGTCTAATATTTTTGTTCCAAAATTTACGATTGCACAACGCACTGCAATCTCTATTTTTTCAATTTCATTGAAGAGGAGCAGTCGTAACTTCTTGTCAAACTTATACAGCATCATTACCTTGTCAAAGGTAACACCTTGCTTAAATAGTTTTTGTTCCTTAGGGGTGGATATTAAAGGGTGCATATATGCAGATAGGCGGTAGTAACCGATGTGAGCAAGGTAGTGTTCAGCCTTTCCTTCATCAGTTATTTTCATGCCTCTTGCTTTGAGCAACTGTACTAACGCCTTAGGGGTAGCGTATGTTTTTACAAACGGAATTCTTTTTGTCATAGTATAAAAAAGACCCGCACATTTGAGCATCGTTGAGAGGCTTGGCGGGTTCTCGTGCTACAAAGGTACGAATAATCTATTGACATTCCAAACTCCGATACAAGAAAGTTACAAGATCCAATTCACTAGAAGTTTAATTACACATTAGCTCGTATTGGCAGGTTTATTTCTGCTTTAGTTGGTAGTTTACGGTAGAATCTGTATGTTTGTAATGAATATTAACATTAGACCACGAGGATTATGATTAAGGAGAACTTTGTAAAGCTATATGAGGGGGTACTGAAGGAGAATTGGGCGCTTCCTGCCTTCACCAATTATGAGGAGGGGCGAACCTATACTGTGGCAGATGTCGCACGGTGGGCAGCACGTGTACACCTTATCTTGGAGCAGAATGGCATCAAGAAGGGCGATAAGGTGACCCTTATTGGTAAGGATTGTGCTGAGTGGTGCATGGTATGGATGGGCATCGTTACCTATGGGGCGGTGGTGGTACCTATACTGCCCGACTTCCCTAAGGCCGACTTGCTACACCTCATTGAGCATAGCGACTCTAAGTTTGTATTCGTGGGGCCAGAGCACGAGAAGCACCTAGAGGGAGCACTGCTCCCCAATGTAATGGGGCTTTATAGGATTAAAAGTATGGAGCCACTCCTAGGACTACTCTCCAACGACCCAACTAAGGCACTCAATATAGATGCTCTATTCAAGGAGCGATACCCCAATGACTTTACTCGGGAGGATGTGAAATTCCCCGAGGTGAGCAATGAGGAGGTGGTACTCATTAGTTATACCTCTGGTACATCGGGCTTTAGCAAAGGGGTGATGACCACTGCCAACAACCTAGCAGCCAATATGACCTATGCAGTGACGGAAAAGATGCAGAGCCGCGGTGATCGCCTCCTCTGCTTCCTCCCCAACGCCCACGCATATAGCTGTGCATTCAACTTCCTACTCCCCTTGCTTTCGGGTGCACACGTCTATATCCTTGGTCAAAAGCCTACCCCTACCATTCTCCTCAAAGCGCTTAAGGAGGTGCAACCTCGACTGATCCTCTCCGTACCACTCGTATTGGAAAAGATCTACAAGAGCGTGGTGACGCCTAAGCTCAAGGAGACTTCGGTACGGTTGGCACTTAAGACGCCGATCCTCCGCAACTCGGTATACAAGAAGTTTAGAGAGGGATTGATCCAGGCACTAGGGGGCAATCTAGGTGAGATCATCATTGGTGGGGCAGCCCTCAATGCCGAGGTGGCTCAGTTCCTCGACCGTATTAAGTTTCCCTACACCGTCGGCTATGGTATGACGGAGTGTGCGCCATTGGTCTCCTATGCTCAGTATAAAAACTATGTCTCTGCCTCTTGTGGTAAGGAGCTGAAGATGATAGAGAAGCTACGTGTAGCCGATGCCCAAGAGATTGAGGGGCAGATGGTGGGTGAGATCCAAGTGAAGGGGGAGAATGTCTGCCTCGGATACTACAAAAACCCACAAGCAACTGCCGAGCTCTTTACGGAGGATGGCTGGATGAAGACGGGGGACCTAGGCTATATTGCCAAGGATGGCAGTGTCTTTTTGAGAGGGCGCTCCAAGGCAATGCTCCTAGGGCCTAATGGGCAGAACATTTACCCTGAGGAGATAGAGGCGAAGATAGCGATGCTCCCCTTTATGAATGAAGCAGTGGTGGTACAGCGAGAGGGCAAACGGAATGTGGCGATTGTGACCATCGACCGAAAGGCACTCGAAAAGGCGGGCTATAAGAACGATAAGAAGGTGGAAGAGCTACTCGAAAGTAATCGCAAGCAACTCAATGAGAGCCTTGCCTCCTTTGCCCAAATCTCCAACTTCGAAGTGCTGGAGGGTGACTTTGAGAAGACGCCTAAGCAGAGTATCAAGCGCTACCTCTACAAATAAGGATTCGGAAGCCCTTATCTGATAAGAGACTTTTTAGCAGTGCCCCTCCTCCTATTGAAAGCGATAGGAGGAGGGGCACTAGTGTATAATTATTTGAGTATCTTTGCATAGGTAATTAAGAAAATATATTAGGTTTGAATAATTATGATTCGTAATAAGAACTGTAATGAGGCGGTATGGAATGAAGTGTACACTCACTCCAAGCTGCCAAAGAACTTAGCGAAGCTAGAGGAGCTATCCCGCAATATCTGGTGGGTTTGGAGGAGAGAGGTAAGGAAGCTATTTGCCGAGATAGATGAGGAGAAATGGGAGGCTGTTCAGGCCAATCCTATTGAGATCCTCAATGGGCTGAGCAGTGCAAAGCAAGAGGAATTGCTACAGAATGAGGAGTTTATGGCTCGTCTCGACAAGGCCTATGAGCACTTCCAGGAATACCTTGCGGCACCTATGCGTAGCGATGTCCCTAGTGTGGCCTACTTCAGTATGGAATATGGGCTCAGCAATGTGCTGAAGATCTACTCTGGCGGTCTTGGTGTACTGGCAGGCGACTACCTGAAGGAGGCCAGCGACTCTCGCGTAGACATGGTAGGCGTAGGCTTCCTATACAAGTATGGCTACTTTGACCAAGTCATCTCGGCCGATGGTGATCAGATTGCCCAATATAAGCAGAATGACTTCAATAATATCCCAGTAAGCCAAGTGACCGATGAGCAGGGTTTACCGATGACTTTAGAGGTTCCCTTTAGAGATCATACCGTTTACTGCAATGTGTGGCGAGTAGATGTAGGGCGTATCCCGCTCTACTTGATGGATACCTTCCACCCTAAGAATAGCGATTGGGATAAGGGAATTACTAGCCAGCTCTACGGTGGCGATTGGGAAAACCGTATGAAGCAGGAGTATCTGCTTGGTATCGGAGGCATTATGCTACTAGAGAAGCTAGGCATCAAGAAGCAAGTATACCACTGCAATGAGGGGCATGCTGCCTTCATTAATATTGAGCGTATGGCACAGCTCACCCAAAGTGGTATGGACTTTGATCACGCTCTGGAGATCGTTCGCTCTTCGGGGCTCTATACAGTGCACACGCCTGTGCCTGCTGGTCACGACTACTTCGACAAGGGCCTTTTCGATAAGTATATGGGGCACTATGCCGCGAAGCTAGGGATTTCGTTTGATGAGTTGATTGACCTTGGTCGTGAAAACCCTGGCTCCGACGAGAAGTTCTCCATGAGTGTCTTGGCGCTCAATACGGCTCAGGAGGCCAATGGTGTTAGCTGGCTTCACGGCAAGGTGTCGCAGCGGATGTTTGCCCCTGTGTGGAAGGGCTACTTCCCTAGCGAGCTACATGTGGGATATGTGACCAATGGGGTGCACTTCCCTTCGTGGACCGCTGTGGAGTGGATCCCTTTCTACAAGAAATATATCTCGGAGAATATACTTGATGATCAGGATAATCCTGACATTCTCAAGAAGATCAAAGAGGTGCCAGACAGCGAAATATGGGAGATGCGTAAAGAGATGAAATGCCGACTTATTCGCCATCTCAGGGCGAGCTACAAGGCAAGTCTCTCCAAGAGTAATAACGACCCCTCCTTTACTTACGAGGTGCTCGATGCCCTGAATCCCGATGCCCTTCTCATCGGTTTCGGACGCCGATTTGCCACCTACAAGCGTGCCCATCTGCTCTTTACCGACCTCGATCGCTTGGCACAGATTGTCAATAACAGTGAGCGCCCCATCCAGTTTATCTATACCGGTAAGGCGCACCCTGCCGATGGTGGTGGCCAGGGGCTTATCAAGAGCATCATAGAGATCTCTAAGATGCCACAATTCCACGGCAAGATCCTATTCCTAGAGAATTATGATATCCGCGTAGCTCGCCGATTGATCGCTGGTGTGGATGTATGGCTCAACACCCCTACACGTCCATTAGAGGCGTCGGGAACGTCGGGCATGAAGGCGCTGATGAATGGAGTGCTCAACTTCTCAGTACTCGATGGTTGGTGGTATGAGGGATTTGTGCCTGGAGGCGGTTGGGCACTGACCGACAAACGCACCTATGCCGATCAGGGGCAGCAGGATAAACTAGATGCCGTGACGATTTACAAGACCCTAGAGGATGAGATCATCCCGCTTTACTACGATCGTAGTGATGGCAAGGAGTACTCTACCGGTTGGGTGAAGATGATCAAGACTTCTATGGCGGAGATCCTCCCTCGCTTCACGATGCGACGGATGATTAATGACTATATCACCCGATTCTACCAGCCACTTGCTACACGCTCAGCAATGCTTGCGGAAAACAACTATGCAGCAGTCGATACTCTGGTGGAGTGGAAACAAAGTGTAGCCAATACCTGGGATCAATTGGAGGTAATAGAGGTGAAGAGCACCAAGGACCTCAGCAGTCGTAGCTTTGAAGTGGGTGAAGAGATGGAGTTGCAAGTGGTGCTCGACCTACACCAACTCTCTACTGACCTCAAGGTAGAGCTAGTCATCTCTGAATTCAATGCCGATAATATGATGACAGAGCTTGTAGATAACTATGCCTTTACCCTAGAGAGCAGTGAAGGTAGTCGACGCACTTACAAGCTAAGAAAGATGATCAATAACCCTGGTACTCGGAAGATCGCCATCCGCATCTCTCCTACTCACCAGCTAATGGCTCACCCTATGGACTTTGCTTATGTTCGTTGGGTATCGGCATTCTGATTCTTGAGCCAGTCTATTTTTAATATGAGAGCCATAGGGCAATAGCCTTATGGCTCTCATTGTATTGGAGCGAAGGTAGGGGCTACGCAGTCTTGGGCTCTATACAAGTAGAGCAAAAGTTGAGATGCAACTAAGCAATCGGCGAGTTGCAACTAAGCATTTGCCGAGATGCAACTAACCGATTGCTTAGTTGCATCTCGGTAAACGCTTTTGTATAGTATTGAATTCCAGTCGGTTGAGAAGAGGGCCTTTGCGCCCCCTTTTTCGTCTGTTTTTGCCTTATTTCGCGGGTGAAAATTCTGTAAGATGAGTCCCCAGGGTAGGCTTCTACAATGCATAACCCCCGAAGTTTATCGCTAATTCATTTGCCTTTAGAAAAATATTAAGTATCTTGTCGTCATATAATAATAACTATCAAGCTTGCACAATAAATAGAGATGATTATGAGATTTGGATTGAGCAATCAGATTGCACTCACTCAGGTAGAAGAAAGATTGTACCGACCCTCCAATGCGTATGAAGAGGGGATTCTGACTAGCTTCGAGCGTATGCCGGTAACCATAACGCCCACCCCAGAGGAGGCGGCGGAGAGCATCGCCCGAACCATCTGCAACGATATAAAGGCCAAAGGCAACCAGCCCTACACCATTATGCTTTCGGCTGGGACTAGTCCTGAGCCCATCTACAAGGCACTGATACAGATGCGGGAAAAAGAGGGCATCTCTTTTGAGAATGTACACCTATTCCCTATGTACGAATTTGTACCCCTTCCCAATAAAGACGCAGGCGTACTAGCACAGATCAAAGAGCACTTCGCCACACATGTGGGCATCCCTGATGAGCATCTTCACGGATTGGATAGCCAGCTCTCCAAGGAGGATGTGGGTCGTGCCATTGAGGAGTTTGACGACTGTATTCACCAGCTAGGGGGCATCGACCTCCTTATCACTGGCTTGGGCCGTAGAGGATCGGTTGGGGTCAACTCTCCTGGCTCTATCTGGTCGCAGGGTACGCACTTGTCGGTGCTGGATAGCACCTCGGTTCAGGAGGCCATTAGCACCTTTAATACTAAAGAGAATGTACCTCCTACAGCGGTGACTATCGGTCTAAAGAACTTGAGTGAAGCACGTAAGATAATCCTTCTCGCATGGGGCGAGGCCAAGGCCGAGGTGATCGCCAAGGCAGTGGAGGAGCCCATGACGGAGAGCTTGCCTGCTTCTTACTTCCAATCTCACAGCCACGTAAGAGTCTACACCGACCTACAGGCGGCCAGTCTGCTCACTCGTATCAATCACCCTTGGCGGGTCACCTCTATTGAGTGGACGCCTAAGCTGGTTCGTCGTGCCATTGTATGGCTTTGCCAGAAGGTCAATAAGCCTATCCTGAAGCTGACCAATCAAGATTATTCCGACCATCAACTGGGAGAGCTGCTTACGGTCTATGGCTCTGCCTATGATGCCAATATCAAGGTGTTTAATGATATCCAGCACACCATCACCGGTTGGCCAGGGGGCAAGCCCAATGCCGATGACTCTAATAGGCCTGAGCGTGCCTTGCCTGCTAAGAAGCGGGTGCTTATCTTTAGCCCTCACCCCGATGACGATGTGATCTCTATGGGAGGCACCTTCCGCCGCTTGGTGGTGCAGGGGCACGATGTGCATGTCGCCTACCAAACCTCGGGCAATATCGCCGTAGGTGATGAGGAGGTGATCCGCTATCTCTCTTTCCTTCGCAATACCGCAGAGCACTTAGGAATGGCTGATAGCAAGCTCCACCAGCATGCCGAGGAACTCCGACACTTCTTGTTACACGAAAAGGAGGAGGGCTCTATTGAGACACCTGAGGTACGCTTTATGAAAGGAGCGATCCGTGTAGAGGAGGCTCGCACAGCCGACCGCTTTATTGGAGTTAAGGAGGACCATGTACACTTCCTCAACTTGCCATTTTATGAGACCGGAGGCATCAAAAAGAACCCACCGACTCAGACCGACGTGGATATCGTGATCCAATTGCTTCGCGAGGTGAAGCCTCACCAAATCTTTGTGGCGGGTGACCTTGCCGACCCACACGGTACTCACAAGGTGTGCCTAGATGTCGCCCTAGCAGCTATTGACCAGGTAAAGAGCGAGGAGTGGTTCAAGGATACTTGGATCTGGATGTACCGTGGCGCATGGGCTGAGTGGGAGATCGACCATATTGAGATGGCAGTGCCTATGAGTCCCGAGGAGCTTCGCTTCAAGCGGAATAGCATCCTCAAGCACCAGTCGCAGATGGAGAGTGCTCCTTTCCTAGGTGATGATGAGCGCCTATTCTGGCAGCGCTCCGAGGATCGCAACCGCGCTACAGCACAGCTCTACCAAGACCTTGGACTAGCTAGCTACGAAGCGATTGAGGCTTTCGTCCGCTACCATCCCATCGACTAAAGAATAGAATAGCCACCTAATGTGGCATACCAAAACAAAGCTAGCCAGCTCTCCATATATGGGGAGCTGGCTAGCTTTGTTATTTGATAAAGAGAAGTGCTTACTTCAGTGCACTTTGGAAGTAGCTCTGGCTAGCATAGCGGGCAAACTCTCTATCGTTGAGGAACTTAGTAGCCATACCTGGCTGCAGGCGTACTGCCTGACGTATACCCTCAGTCATCACATCGGTCTGAGAGGTACGAGCCCCCATCAATGCTTGTAGGTAGTATGTGGTAGCATCTTTAGCTACGATCTGATTGAGTAGCTGATTGGCACGATTATAGTCCTTATTAAGGATCTGAGCCAATACACCATTATTGGTTGCTACATCATAAAGTGCCTTGGCAGCCTCAGCATATTTACCCTTCTGTATATAGATCAGTCCAAGAGCCTCACCTAGCTCAGGCACATTAGTAGCCTGCCCGATCAGGGTCTCACCCTCCTCGAGGTTGCCATCTAGTAGCTGCAGTAGCCCTTGATTCATCTTCACCTCAGGGAGCTGAGCCTTGGTTGCAGCCTTTTGGAAGTAGCTACTTGCTGTAGCGTAATCGCCATTCTCATAGGCTAGCACGCCAAGGTTATTGTAAGCACGTGCATCGGCTGGGAATTGAGCCACCGCCTGATTGTAGATCCTACGTTGCTCTGCCTTGTCACTCGTTAGCGTCGCAGAGTAAAGGAGCTCCTCTACATTCAGCTTGCTTGGCTCGTTCTTTGAAAGCGCTGCGATCTCCTCATTGCTCTTACCGATGATCTCGATATTGGCAATCAGACGAGAGCGACGGAGCTGTGGCAAAATCTCATCGGCCAACTGACTAAAGACAGAAGAGATATTCTTAATCTCGCGCTCACGGGTCTCAGGATCCTTGTACATTGAGAGGACAGATAGGATCAGCTCCTTATCTTGAATATTGGACTGCTCCACTAGCTTCTGGAAACCTTCCCAGTCTTGAGCTGTATAGTGTGCTGACATAGGCACCTCTACCTTGGCACGCTTGAGGTCTCGCCCAATGGTAGCAGTGGTGTTACGCTCACGCTGTGCCGAGAGCTTCTCATTGAGCTCGCGACCACCATCTGGTGAAGCATAGGCCTGAATCTCTACATCTACATTTTGGTTGGGAGTGATATTGGCACTCTCCACAATCCCTTTCCACTCACGCACATCGGCAGAGTTGAGCTCCGTGCTACGCACATTCGCTTGCTGGATAAGGAAGTGGATATCAGCATCGTACTTCTCCTTGATAATTCTCTGGAATGCGTCGGGCGCAATCGCAGGAGTGGTAAAGGCAGCACTAGCAAGAGCCTCAGTAGCCACAACACCCTCGCCGATCTTAACATCTGGAAGCTGTACCTCCTTGCCACGAATGCGTGCAGAGAAGATCAGGATAAGATCACTCTTTGCCATCTCTGGCTTGTACTTAAAGTTGGAGTGGATGGTCACACTCTTTGGCATACCATAAGGGATAGTGGTGGCATTTCCACGTACCTTCTCGCCTTGGAAGTTATAAGTGGTTCCCCACACTTCACCACCAGCATACTTAAGCACTGGCGTTACCCTCACCTCGGCATTCTTATTGAACCACTTAGCTGGGAAGTTGATGTTAATGGTTGCTGGCACCTCACCGCCTACTAGCACAAGTGGCTGAGGATCAACTGATACTTGCCTAGCATCGAGTGGCTTTAACTTGCCTGCACACGACGACATCAGCACTACAAGTGCTGCAAAGAGTGTGCTCAGCAGAAGATTCTTGATTTTCATAAAGTCAAATACTTATATAATTAAAACGTAAATAATTTCCGCAGTTACAAATATACCCATTTTACGCCACATTATTAAACCATTGTCCTTCTAATATTGTGACTGTCGTGGCATTCTAAATAGCGAACAGCCACATAGATAAACCATGTAGCTGTTCAGCAAATAATTTCTACCCTACCAGGGGGTTAGTCTTATTCGTTGTAAGGAGCGAAGTCGCTCTTCTCTGCACCACAAACGGGGCAAACCCAATCCTCAGGAATGTCCTCAAATGGAGTACCTGGTGCAATTCCACCATCTTCGTCACCCAGCTCTGGGTCATAGATATAGCCACATGGCTCGCAAATATACTTCTGCATATTCCTATTATTTTATGTTTTGTGAAATATTTCAATATCACTAGATAAGCCACAACTGCCTATCCATGCCAAAGATACCTAAAAATAGTGATATCGGGCAACCCTCTCCCAACATAATTACAGCCAAAAGCTTATAGTGACTATTATCATTGATTGTAGATGCGCTTCACCGCCATGCAATGCATAAAAATAGGGTGAGCCAAAAACTTGGCTCACCCTATTGCCTATAGTAAGTATTCAATACGCTTACTTCACTTCTTCAAAGTCGGCATCAGTGACATGGTCATCGCCCTTAGTGCCTTGGTCAGAGGCACCACCTTGAGCTCCCATATCAGGGCCTGGCTGTGCTCCCGCATCGGCACCAGCATTGGCGTACATCTCCTGGCTCATCTGTTGCATAATCGCATTGAGTCCCGAAAGAGCAGAGTCAATAGCTGCCACATCTTGAGCCTTGTGAGCCTCCTTCAGCTTTTCTAGCTCTGCCTCTATCTGGCTCTTCTTATCAGCTGGCATCTTATCGCCAATCTCCTTCAGCTGCTTCTCAGTCTGGAAGATCACGCTATCAGCCTCATTGATCTTATCCACACGCTCACGCTCCTTCTTATCGGCCTCAGCATTGGCCTCTGCCTCTGCCTTCATACGCTCGATATCAGCATCGCTCAGACCGCTCGAAGCCTCGATACGGATCTTCTGCTCCTTACCAGTTCCCTTGTCCTTAGCAGAGACATTCACGATACCATTGGCATCGATATCAAAGGTCACCTCAATCTGTGGTACCCCTCTCATCGCTGCTGGGATGCCATCAAGGTTGAACTTACCAAGGCTCTTATTATCCTTCGCCATTGGACGCTCACCCTGTAGCACGTGGATCTCCACGCTAGGCTGGTTATCGGCAGCAGTGGTAAAGATCTGCGACTTCTTGGTAGGGATAGTGGTATTAGCATCAATCAGCTTGGTCATCACACCACCCATCGTCTCGATACCAAGAGATAGAGGAGTCACGTCAAGTAGCAATACATCCTTTACATCACCACTCAATACACCACCCTGAATAGCAGCACCTAGAGCTACCACCTCATCAGGATTCACACCCTTCGAAGGCTCGCGACCAAAGATCTTAGCCACCATCTCCTGTACCGCAGGGATACGAGTAGAACCACCTACTAGGATCACCTCATCGACATCGCTAGGTGCCAAGCCAGCATCCTTCAAGGCTTGTGCTACCGGACCACGACAAGCCTGGATGTATCGGTCACTAAGTTGCTCAAACTTAGCCCTTGAGAGGGTGCGAACCAAGTGCTTTGGTACACCATCTACTGGCATAATATATGGTAGATTGATCTCGGTAGAAGTACTGCTTGAGAGCTCAATCTTGGCCTTCTCAGCTGCCTCCTTCAGACGCTGTAGTGCCATAGGGTCCTTACGTAGGTCTACCCCTTCGTCGTTCTTAAACTCCTCAGCTAGCCAATCAATGATTACGTGGTCAAAGTCGTCACCTCCGAGGTGAGTATCACCATTGGTAGAAAGCACCTCAAAGACACCATCACCAAGCTCTAGGATAGAGATATCAAAGGTACCGCCACCGAGGTCGAATACCGCAATCTTCATATCCTTATGGCTCTTATCTAGTCCGTAGGCAAGAGCAGCAGCAGTAGGCTCATTCACGATACGCTGTACCTTGAGCCCTGCGATCTCACCCGCCTCCTTAGTAGCTTGGCGCTGAGCATCGCTAAAGTATGCTGGCACGGTGATCACCGCATCCGTCACCTCTGCACCGAGATAATCCTCGGCCGTCTTCTTCATCTTCTGCAGAATGATAGCCGAAATCTCCTGTGGAGTGTAGTGACGACCATCAATATCTACACGTGGGGTGTCATTCTCCCCCTCTACCAGCTTATAAGGCAGGCGGTGTGCCTCATCCTTCACGGCGGAGTAACGCTCACCCATAAACCTCTTGATAGAGTAAACAGTATGCTGTGGATTGGTAATGGCCTGACGCTTTGCAGGGTCACCCACTTTACGCTCGCCATTCTCCACAAAAGCCACCACACTAGGGGTGGTACGCTTGCCCTCGCTATTAGCAATCACCACTGGCTCATTGCCTTCGAGGACGGCTACTACTGAATTAGTAGTTCCTAAGTCTATTCCTATTATCTTTCCCATAATCTTAATCAGTATTTTATTTAATTATTTCTGACAAGATAAGAGCAACCTATGTGCCAACCCTCCCAACGTGCCAAATCTGTCACCCTAGACTGACACAAAAAGAGAATGTCGCACGGCAGCCTATCAGACGAATCGGACAATTCATAAAGACCAAACCAAATAAACGTTCATTGGTTCGATCCGTCCGATCTGTCCGATTCGTCTGACTTGTCCGATAAGGATCCCTCAAATTGATGGCTCCTCTTTGTACAAAGGTCTTGTTAGTGGTAGAGGTATCGCTTGATACTCTGCTTAGGGGTCTTTTCAAACTCCCCATCAATCATCTCCATAGCAGCGATCTGTGCGTAGCTAGCGATCTGAGTATTGACCTGCTTTCGCTGATCATCCAAAATCGCTTTTATCGCCTCTTCGGTAGCATGCCCATCCTTTTCCAGCGCTGCCCTATCTACTGATAGTAGCGCCACTAGACGCTTGTCACGCTGCACCAATATAGCATCATTCACATAGGGGAGCATAGCCAGCTTCGCTTCAATCTCCTCCGGGTAGATGTTCTGACCGTTGGAACCGAGTAGCATTGCCTTAGAGCGGCCGCGGAGGAATATTGTATCCTGCTCTATATAACCTAGGTCGCCAGTCCGCATCCAGCCATCTTCTGTAAAGAGATCGGCCGTCGCCTGCGGGTTTTTGTAGTAACCGAGGCAGACATTCTCGCCCCTTACCTGCACCTCGCCTACCATTTTGCCCTCAATAGATTGAGCTCCATCAATACGCACTTCCTCTATCTTATGGAGAATACGCCCTGCGGAGTGTTGTAAAAACTGTCGGTTCCCTGTATACGAGATGATAGGGGAGCACTCCGTCATGCCATAGCCGACCGTGATGGGGAAGCCGATCTTCATCAGAAACGCCTCCACCTCTGGATTGAGTGCAGCCCCACCGATAATCACCTCATTTACATTGCCCCCAAAGGTATCAATCAGGGTTTTGCGTATCTTCTTATGCACCACCCCCTTCACGATGGGTAGCTTCAGAGCCAGTGAGAGCCATTTATCTTTTAGCTTCTTAGCGAGGACATTCTTATAGATCTTTTCTAGAATTAGCGGTACCGAAATCACCAGCTTTGGGCGAATATCCTGAAGAGCTTTCAAGAGAATACGTGGCGTAGGCTTCGAGCCAAGGATATAGACATGCGTACCCTGTGCCTGTGGCAAAAGGAAGTTGAAAGCACAGCTATAGGCGTGGGCATTGGGAAGAAAGCAGAGCAAGTCGTCGCCACGGAATTGAAGTTTGGCATCTTGCCCAAATTGAACATTGGCAATCAAGTTATTCGCCGTCGCCATTACCCCTTTGCTAAAGCCAGAAGTGCCCGAGGTGTAGCTGATCAAGACCATTTCGTCATTGCCGATCTCAGGGTACTTCACATCCTCCCGTGTGAAGCCATCGGGATACTTGGCACTGAATAGCGATGCCACATCCGTACTCTTTGCCAGCTCCGTATGTGAAAGCTCAGCTATCGTCTGTAGATCCTTAATCCTAAAGGCCCCCCTTACCTCCGGAAGTGTCTCAAGGCTCAGTAACCGCTCATGCTCCTTACCCACAAAGAGCAGCTGGCTATCACTGTGCGCTATGATATGAAGGATGTCATCCTGATGAAACTCTGGCAAAATAGGAACCACCACCGCCCCATAGGTGACAATGCCCATCCATGTCATACACCACTCGGCACAGTCCTTACCTATAAGAGCCACTTTGTCGCCCCGTTTTATCTCGTTATGCTCCAAAATCAGATGCACACGTACCACCCACTGGGCCACTTGTGCAAAACTATAGGTAACCCCCTCTTCATAATTGGAAAAAGCGGGAAGCACCCAATACTCTTTATACTTTTCCTCGTAGAGCTTAATAAAGTTCTGCTGTATCATAATTCTATAATCTATGGCGCATATATTCTAAATCTGTGCAAAGGTAGATATATCTTCAGAGATAAACAAGAGAAGCCAGAGTTGATCTCACCAATTATAGAGCTAGCTATTGGCAACGAATAGTGACGCTTCCCGTAATCAGGATCTCATATTACCCATATAGCATCGACACAAATACCTGATATACAATTAGGAGACGGTTGCACGAAGACGCCCCACTTTGTGCAACTGTCACTTTCGTAACTTTTTTATAGGTACCTTTGCTAAAGACAGCTATTCATTTAATAGACTAAGTATTATGGAAAAGAAATTGTACAGAAGCAGTAACGACCGAATGGTCGGAGTCGTATGTGGAGGCATTGCAGAGTATTTTAATATCGACTCTTCGCTAGTACGTCTCTTATGGGTGCTCTTCTCCCTAATGGGAGGGTCAGGCCTACTCGCCTACATCATTTGCCTTATTGTTATTCCAAGTAAGTAAGGAGCTCGATTAAGGGGGTAGAGAAGCCCCCTAGGTAAAGTAATCCTGGGGGATTACCTTTCAATCCCCTAGTCATCGGCTTTGTGAGCCTCGACTAGGGGCGAGAATCCATCTGCCCTCCTAGTCTTCATTCAAAGCCTTGTGAGTCGGATCATGTTATTCAGGACAAAAAAGGTATCTCTAAGCACCTCCTTAAACCTTCCACCTATGAGGAGACTGTTGCACGAAGGCGATCTGCTGCGTTGCTTTCGGAATTCGGGCCTCGGTCACGTACGTAAGTACGCTCCCTTCGTCCTCATCCTCAGCGCCTTGCATCTCATCCTTCGTGCAAAGTCTCAGCACATTTGAAGCAAATGTGCGAGAATGGCACTTTGTGCAACATTCTCATGAGAGCAAAAGTTGAGATGCAACTAAGCATTTGCTTTGTTGCATCTCGCCATTTGCTTAGTTGCAACTCGTCGATCGCTTAGTTGCAACTCAGTTTTCGCCCTACTATATAGCAGGTGTTTCGGGGTTGGACAATGCTGGGTGCCTGTCGGACAGGTCGGACGCTGTGATAGATGGATGGGTGGTGACTGTGGCTGGTCACCTATCTTTTTAATTGGGAGGGGTGGGGGGTGGTTAGATATTGGCGTAGATGCTGAGGGTCTCGAGTGGGACGTTGCCGAGCTCTGAAGCGACTTGGGAGTAGTTGCTCTCTGGGGTGGTGAGGATACGGTCGCAGTGCGAAAGGGCGAGTAGCTCGCCGAGGGATTGTATTACTCCTTTCAGTGTGTCGGGGTCGGCAACGCTGTGGGGTACATAGACGCGCTCTCTAAAGATGGTGGCGAGCCGCTCACGCTCATCTTTGGAGGTGGTGGCGATGTAGAAGTTGGTCTCTCTATCGGCCTCTATCATCTCTTGCATCCGCTTGATGAATAGTTCGATGGGGCATTCGTTGAACGTGGAGCGGGAGTTGGCTCTTCGATTGATATGCACTCCTACCACGCTATTTTTCCAGCTTGCCATAATGGAGAGTACCACGTTATTGACCTCCACGGTCGATTCTAGCACATCGTACATTCCGTAATAATTGCCGAAGCTCTGGTCTGTGGCAATCAGCAGGGACTTCTCTCCATCTTTGAGAAGAGCCTCTAGCTCGTCTCGGTCGCGTGAAATCATCCGTGCGAGATGACTGCCAAAGAGTACTCTATCGTACCTCAGTGATACGATGGGGTAGGAGAAGTACAGGTTATTGATCATGGGTGGCATATTTAGCAGTGTATCCCATGTTTCAGAGGCTCTCAAAGTGATCTCCTTCGTGGCTAGTCTGGGGACAAGGGTGAAAAGTCGGTCTGTGGAGACCGGCATCTCTTCGTCGGTATGCCAAATGATCTCGAGAGGGCGGTGATACTTCTCTGCCAAGTAAATCATCGAAGCCACCGTCCGTACTCTACTTGCTACTCCTCCCATGGGCACTAGTGTGATGCCCTTTGCCTGTAGCTTGCTCTCCTCTTGCTTCTCTACCACCTCACTCATCGCTTACTCTCCTTTTTTCTTAGTCCAAAAATCCATGATTAGCTCCTTTACCTGTGCCTCGAGACCTCTAAACGTCTCTAGCCTACGCATGAGCCACCAGCCAAATATACCAATTACCAACGACCTCCACACACTATCGAGCAACGGATGCCCTGCGTGGGGGAGTAGATAATTGACCAACATCAATAGCCCAAAGAGAGCTACAATCCGCACCAGCTCTCTACTAAGCGGGGTGATTTGTAGCTTTCGCCAAAGCACCAATTGCTGAAAGGTGTAGCTCACCCCAAAGGTAATCATTGTGGCCACGGCGGCTCCGACCATTCCCCAGAGCTCGATCAGGTAGAGATTGAGCAGGATGGTGACTACTACCACTATTATGGTGTAGGCGAGGGTCCAGAAGTAGTACTTGGAGTACCTCAGTATGCCATTGCCGAAGCTAAAGGCGAGGTCGATTAATTTCCCCAACCCCAAAAATAGCACTACTCCTTTGCCGAGTGCATAGGTTTCGCCATTGGGAATGAGCCAAAAGAGCAGGTCGATATTGACCCAAATCGCCAGTAGTAGCAATGCCCCTACCAATAGCTGATAGCACGATACTCGGCGATAGAGCTGATTGAGCCGAGCGGTATCGCCACTGTGGATCGCCTCTGAGGCAAAGGGCGACGACATGGCACTGAGCGAGCGTGAGGGCATCTCAATTACCGCCACCACATAAAAGGCGATGGTGTAGATACCAGCTGATGCCATCCCGAGTTCGGCAGAGACCATAAAGAGGTCGAGGCGCTGCACGATGCTGCTGCCCATAGCGCTCAGGAGGGTGAAGAGGGTGTAGCGTCGGAAGTCTCTCCGCACGTCGGGAGCGATGGGTTCGATAGGTGCTCTGAGTGCCTGAGGCGATATCCGTAGGCTGTAGAAGAGGGTGACGCACATCATTACTCCATAGGAGAGCACAAAGGCGATCACAAAGAGGTCGAAGTCGATCCAGCCGATCCCATAAGCGATGTATGCCACGAGTAGCAGGAGCCGGAGCAGTACTTCGCGGCTCACTTTGGGCAATACTATACGCTGCCTTAGGCTACAGTAAACCTCAAGTAGGGTTTGGTAAAGGATGAAGAGCACCAGTGGCAGGACCATATAATAGTACCGCCGGAAGAGGTCTTCTTCCCCTCCTTTAGGGGAGAAGTAGGCGACCAGGGGCTCTTTGAATAGGAGGTAGGCACCGCCAAATATCAATAATCCTAGGAGTGGAATGGTGAGTAGCAGACGAAAGAAACCCCTATCTCGTCCATCATCTGTACGAAAATAGGGGTAATAGCGAATGCTGGAGCTATTGGTTGCCAAAAGGGCATAGCCCGATACCAAAGTTGCGGCTTCGACCAACACCCTTGTGAGGCCAATCTCCTCGGGGGTTAGTAGGCGGGTGATGACAAAGAAGGTGCTTAGGAAGCCGATCCCCGCACCGATTAAATTGGTGAGGGTACCTTTGAAGCTCTGCCTAAATATCACGTTCATACCGCTTGCCTATGCCTTAAGTCGCTCGTGAATTATTCTCGAGGGGTCATTGTGAGCCCTACCTCTACCACTCCTTTGACGATGGAGTCGGTGGAGAGTTGCCGGACGCTGTAGGTGTAAACCCCTTGCTCGGGGTACTGCACGCCTTCCTCTATCCGAAGGCTCTGCTCGTAGATCGCAAAACCTCCACTCCTTAGCCGAAGGTGAGATAAGGGCACATTGACCACTCGTGTGGTGAAGTGCCGAGAGGGGGTCTCGAAAGCAACCCCTAACGGTAGCTGCTGGTATCGGATGTCGCGCTTCAGGCGTAGGACGAGGTCTACATCATACAATTGTGTACTATCGAGGTCGCTTGTGCTGAAGAATATTTCCTGATCTTGTGACCACGCCTCATCGGGAAGCTGCTCAAAATAGTGGTACCGAGGTTCGTTGGGCTTACAGCCAACGCTGACCACTATCCAAAGCACTATCCATGCCACGTGGACTACAAGTTTGGCACTCGCCATACCACCACCTTTCATATCCCCTTTGGCAGCTCTTCTTACCTACTTAGTCCGATGGATTCCCGTCACGATTGTTGCGACCTCTTCGGTCCCGCCTATTTCGTGCGGTGCCCTCAGAGGCTTGAGCTTGAGGCTGGCGGTTGTTATTCCGCCTACGGCGCCGTCTGTTGCCACCCTCATTAGTGGGGTTGGTGCTCTGTGCGTTGGGAGCTGCTTGCTTCTCTCTATTTTTCTGCCTTCGGTTATTGCCCTTGCTCCGCCTCTGCCTGCGCTCTTTCCTCTCGTCGTCAAAGCGGTTCATGCTACTCTGCAGTAGGAGGTCGTTTTGCGTTTCCTCTACGGTCGCCTTAGGTGCTAGCTCCTCATCGCCTTGGAGGTTGTAGGGGAGCTTGCCCGCTTTATTCTGTGCGATGATCTCATGGGCTCGCTCCTTGGAGATGGTGATGGGCTCAGAGACCTCGCGGCGGTCACGTGCCTTTGGCACGTAGGTGAGTTGACCTGCTAGGATGTCGGCTTTCATAAATCGATAGTCGCCAACGGAGGTTCGTAGCTCTATGGAACGGTGGGGGAGCTGCTGCTGTGCCTCGAGGTAGGTGTCGGCCTCGAAATTAAGGCAGCACTTGAGCTTGGCACACTGACCTGCTAGCTTTTGGGGATTGAGGGATAGATCTTGCAGACGAGCGGCATTGGTGCCTACAGATACAAAACTAGTCATCCAGCCTGAGCAGCATAGTTGTCGGCCACAAGGGCCCAATCCTCCGATCCTTCCCGCCTCTTGTCGAGCTCCGATCTGCTTCATCTCCACACGGATATGAAAGGCCTCTGCCAGCTTTCGGATCAATTGACGGAAGTCTACTCGCCCCTCGGCTATGTAGTAGAAGATGGCCTTTTGCCCATCTCCCTGATACTCTACATCGCCTATCTTCATCTCTAGACCAAGGGCGTCGGCGATCTGGCGACTGCGGATCATCGTCTCTTGTTCTAGGGCTTTGACCTCGTAATACCGCTCCATATCTGAGGGCTTGGCAATACGATAGATGCGGCGTGGCTCGCCATTGGGGTGGCGGTAGTTGACCTTCGCCATCTGCTTTTGTACCAACTTTCCGGTCAGCGTTACCTCTCCAATGTCGTGGCCGGGAAACGCCTCTACCGCAACCATATCCCCCTTGTGGAGGTCTAGTGCCAGGCTATTGAGGAAGTATCCCTTGCGTGTGTTCTTGAATTGCACCTCTACAAACTCCTCGCTATTGCACCCCTCTGGGAGATCGCGGAGGTAGTCGGAGACGCTAAGTTTCTTTTTGCGGTTGGCAGCAAACCCCTCGGCTCTAGGCGAGGAGTAGTGTGTGCCAATATTATTGATATCTTCTTGGATCATTACTTATTCGATATTACGTACAATATCTACAAAGTTACCTTTTTCCAGAGATACCTACAAGTTGGAGAAAAAGGCAATCATCACTTCGACCTTTCTAGAAGTCTATTTGGATGGTACTCCGAAGTTGACTCGATAAGTGATCATTGGGAAGAAGGTGAAATGGTATTGTGTAACGTACCTCTGCCTATCGACATCATACATCTTGGCAGCAACGTTTTTGCGATTGGTGATATTGACAAGATCGATTCCCCACTCTTGCGTAGCCTTTGGCCCGTAGAGACGAACCCCAAATCGAGTATCTATGCGTAGATATGCGGGGAGCTGGTATGCCATCCACTGGTCTCTTTGGTAGATAATTTTATGCTGTGCAATAGACTTGGCTTCGTCCACTGGTGTGTACCGAAGTCCGCCTGCCAGAGCCACCTGTGGAGCAGCGAATAGCGTCCATTTCTTATTGAAGGGATGTTCAATGCCACCAGTGATATTAAGGATGTACTTCCCATCAAATGCCGTGCTGAACTCCTGCTGAAGTATGGGGTCGGTGTAGAGCGAACGGTATAGCGTTCCAGAGATGAGTAAGAAGTAATTGTGGCTAAAATACTTCTCAAGAGTCAGCTCCACACCATAGTTTCTTCCTTTGCCAATATTCTTAAGCCCAGGGATCCGCTCCATATTGTTTTCCCCGGCTCCATAATTAAGCAAGGAGGTGCCATAGGCACGGTCCTCCGTAGGTATCTCAAAGTGGCTTTGATAGTAGAGCTCAGACTTCAATCGCCAATCTTTATTCCATTGATAGTTATAGGATAGGTTGATGTGCCAGCTTTTAGAGAAGCCTAGGCTGTGGCTGAGGGGGTCAAGCTCTCCCGTGCTATCTTTCACGAAAAAGAATGTATGGGGTGGTAGCTGAGCGTACAGTCCTCCTGATAGACCGAGTGTGTGCTGTGAGCCTATCCGGTATTCAAGCGCTGCACGTGGCTCTATTGAGTAGCTGCCATTGAGGGGTAGGTACATATTATGTAACCCTATGGTACTTGATATTCTCTCTGAAAAGAGGTGCTGATACTGTGCATATGCTCTTAGAAGACCAAAGCCTTTTCGTAAATCATTGAGTGGAAAGGGATACTCGGAGGAGAGGTTGTAAGCATTGAGGAGATAATAGTCGAGTACTAGCCCGGCGTAGACTTGGTCACGCTGTGAACTGAAACGGTGGTGTACATCGGCTGTCAATGAAAGCTTATGCTCTCGGCTTCTATCTAGGTAGATCATTTTCCAATCACTCGTTTTGGGGAGCATTACCGTATCTACCTTCATATCAACCTTATTGTAGTTCCATGAGAGTGTTGCTTTGAGGTCGGTCTGCGGGCTAAGTTGCCCTTGGTAGGTTAGCCCGACCATTGCCAGTTGGCTCCTTAGCTTTATTAATTGGTCAAAGCTAGTCTCCTCCACCTCTACCGTCGAACCAGAGTTAAGATTACTCAATTGGATATCTATTCCGCTTGTCCCCATCAATGCGATGAGCGATAATTGATGCTCGTCATTTAGTTGCCAATGGAGTTTTGTGGTGAGGTCTTGATACTTGGGTACCGTGGGCATCTCTTTGTTAAATAGCTTCATAGCGTAGCTCATTAGTTCTGGTATCGAATACCTATATGAGGCAATGTAAGTAAGCTTCTTCTTGTCAATAGGACCTTCGCTCATCAATTCCAGACCATTGTAACCCATTTGAAAGCGCATCTGATGCTGGTGTGGGTTCCCTTTTCGAAGATTGAGATCAAAGATGGCTGCTAGGGCATTTCCCTGCAATGCTTGCCACCCACCCATAATAAAATCGGAATTGGTCACTAAGTTCATATTGAGTGCTGTTACCTGCCCTGCCGTCATACCAATACCTGCATTGAAGTGGTTGGGATTAGGGATCTCAATACCATCCATACGATATTGTACTCCCAAAGGCGAATTACCGCGAACTACTATTTCATTTCGTGAGTCATTGATAGGCATCACACCAGCAAAGCTTCGTACCATACGTGCTGGATCTCCCAACGTCCCTGCATAGCGGTCAGCCTCTTCTACGCTAAAGCTACGAGCACCAGCATAGAGCAGTGGCTGAATGGGGCGGCTTTTATCGTGGATCCGGACAATTTCTACTCCGTCTAGTGTGTAGGAGGCAGGCTCCAGAGAGAGCTCTAGGTACTCCGATCGACCCACGGTGAGGACGATCTCTATCTCTTTTGTTTCATATCCAATGCAGCTGACTCGGAGGTTATGTCGCCCTACAGGGGCAGTGATTGAAAACTTTCCATGGGCATCTGTTGTTATTCCGATAGGAGGGTTCGTCCCCACCACGAATAGAGTGGCATCTGGAATGGCCTCTTTATTTGCCGTGCTGATAATCCTCCCAGTTATGGGAACCATTTGTGCAGATGCGTAAGTGAATAGTGCTATAAGTAGCAGACCAAGTAGAGCAATTCTTCTAAACATACACCTATTATTATTCGCTATTAACTTCTTGCAAATGTACTGTACTAGTATTTCAATACAGTTAATATTGACGATACAATTCTGTTAATATTATGAAGTATGAGAATGCAAATGGATTGCGGGGAATTATCAGTAACTTGCAAGCACAATCAAAAATTAAGGAGAGATGAATATAGAGAGACAGTTTACGGTCACTGGCATGATGTGTGCTGGGTGTGTGGCTACGGTGGAGGAGGCACTCCGCAAGGCAAGTGGGGTGCAGGAGGTATCGGTCAATCTGATGGAGGGGCGGACACTTGTTACTTATGACGACCAAGTGACTTCGCCCGAGGAGCTACAACGGATTGTCCGAAGCATCGGGTATGATATGCTGATAGAGGCTGAGGCGAGCAAACGGGAAGCGATCCGTGAGGAGGGGGAGAGCCGTGCGTTGAAGGCTTTGAGACGGCGGTTGATCGTTACGGTGCTGCTTGCTATCATCGCCATGGTGGTGGGTATGTATGGGGGGCATTGGGGTATTTCCTCGGCGTGGGTGCTGAGGATCAATGCGGTGATTGCTACGGTAATACTCCTCTGGTCGGCAGGCGACTACCATCTGCGGGCATGGAAGCAACTACGGCACGCCTCCTTCACGATGGATACGCTAATCAGTATGAGTACGCTCACCGCCTATCTATTTAGCCTAGTACGCTACTTGGCACTCGGCGAGGTGGAGAGTGGCGACCTCTTTGGCAATAGTTACTTCGACGTGGTGGGGATGATCGTCTCCTTTGTGCTACTCGGTCGCTATATAGAGGAGCGGGCGAAGCAACGCACCAATACTGCCCTCCGGCAGTTGATGGCACTGGCTCCCGACTCGGCGATGGTGGAGCGAGAAGGGGTTTGGTTGGAACTTCCCCTAAGCGAACTGGTGGTGGGGGATAGGATCCGCTTGCGTCACGGAGATAGTGTGCCGGTGGATGGCAAGCTAGAGGAGGAGGGTTCCTTTGATGAAAGTAGCATCACTGGCGAACCGTTGCCTCGTACCAAAGTGGCGGGCGAAGAGGTCTACTCTGGGAGTATTTCCGTGGGTAAAGCAACCACTTTTATCGCCACAAAGGTAGGCGAAGAGACGCTCTTGAGCCGTGTGGTAGAAGCGGTTCGCCATGCCCAAGCGACCAAAGCTCCTATCCAAAGGATTGCCGATAAGGTGGCGGGCTACTTTGTCCCTACCATCCTTTTTCTTGCCTTGGTAACGCTATTGGCGTGGGGATTGGGTGGAGGTGAAACCCCGTGGTTACACGGCATCTACTTCGCCATCAGTGTGTTGGTGATCGCCTGCCCTTGTGCCTTGGGATTGGCCACCCCCACAGCCATTACCGTAGCGATGGGCAAAGCCTCTTCCCTCGGTTTGCTAGTGAAGGATGCTACCGCCCTAGAGCAATTGGGCAAGGTAACCGACGTAGTTTACGATAAAACAGGGACGCTGACCAAAGGAACTCCCACCATCGTGGCAGCTCAATGGCTGGCGAAAACGCCCGAGAATGAAGCACTCCTCGTACGTGCCGAGCAGATGAGTAGCCACCCCCTAGGCGCCGCCATCATTGCCGCCTACAGTGCAATGGGCAGCGATGCCACCCCCGAATCACTCACCGAGGTGCCTGGCAATGGGCTCTTCTTTTCCCATAATGGAGAGAATTACCGTATCGGCAGTCGTGCCTTTGTCTGGTCAGATAGCCCAATGGATTCGGTCGATATTGAGGCATTGGAGCGAGACTACCCTTTCGCCACGATGGTTTATTATGCCACAGATGATCAGCTACTGGCGGTGCTGGTGATTGAGGATGAGATACGGGAAGAGGTGCCACAAGCGATGGCTCAGCTTGCTACTCGCCATGGGGTGACGGTGCATCTCCTCTCGGGCGACCAAACGGGTAGGGTAGAGGCTTTTGCCAAGATAGCAGGCATTGAAAAGGCCAAAGGAGAGCTTTCGCCACTCGATAAGAAGAGCTACATTGAGCAATTGCAGTCGGAAGGAAAGGTGGTAGCGATGGTGGGAGATGGCATCAACGACTCCCCCGCTTTGGCAACCGCCGACCTCAGCATCGCCATTGCCAGTGGTAGCGACATCGCTACTGAGGTGGCACAGCTCACTGTTGTCTCGGGTTCGCCCTTTGCTCTTGAACAGGCGATCGCTCTCTCCAAACGGAGCAGTCGGATCATCCACCAAAACTTCTTCTGGGCTTTCTTCTACAACATGTTGGCGGTGCCAATAGCTGCCGGCTTGTTCTACCCCGCCCTCTTTGTTAGCCCGATGATTGCTGCTGCCGCGATGGCGTTCAGCTCCGTCACCGTGGTGCTCAATAGTCTCCGCCTCAGGCGTTAATCGGTGAGGTGACCCTTGGGGAGGCGGTAGTTCCAGACGTGGTGTGGGTCTTGTGGAATATTGATCTGCTCCGCTTCGGGTGGAACCTCTGACCCAAAGCCAGTGAGGACAAACCAGTCCTGTAGCGGAAGGACAAGTAGAATGGAGCGGGGCGACTGAAGCAACGCATTCACCAAACCACGAGGCGAGATATCCTCTTCAAAGTGGTAGCTCTCAGCCAGTGCCTTCCGCTCCTTCTTTGATAGCGTATGCCACCAACCTCGTAGCGAAGGCATATCGTGCGTTGAGGTGGTGACGAGTGAAAGCTGGGGGATATCCTCAGGCTCCACAAACGTGCGACCGAGTAGCTTCGGCATCCGCAATACCTCTAGCGAAATGATTTCAAGCCCCCTCAGCACCTCATGGATACATTGGGGCAATACCCCAAGATCCTCGGCACAAAGCAATAGGTCGCTCGCCGAAAGAATGCTCGTGAGTCGCTCCAAGGCGGTAGCGGTCCACAGGGCGTCATTCTCCTTATAATAATAGTTGTAAGAGAGCCCGAGTAGCCGTTGCTGCTCCTCCTCCGAAAGGGCTTCGAAGCTCTGGCAACCTGCCGGCTCTAGTGGCGGATGATACGCTCCCCTTTCGTCCTTATTGAAGAAAGGCTCCAAGCCACGCACCTGCTCCTCGGCATACCCCTTTGCTGGCACATACCAACCTGTAGCGGCATCGCCACTCCCTACTGGAATGCTCCAAATGCGGAAGAAGCCGAGGATATGATCAATACGAAGGGCATCAAAGTGCCGTGACATGGTCTGTAACCTTTGTCGCCACCATTGATAGCCATCACGTGCCATCGCCTCCCAATGATAGGTCGGAAAGCCCCAATCCTGCCCTGTAGCCGAAAAGGCATCTGGCGGTGAGCCCGCCTCTTTATCGAGGCAAAAGAGATGCGGTGCCACCCAAACGTCCACACTATCGCGCGACACCCCAATCGGGAGATCCCCCTTGATGATAATCCCCCGCTTATGTGCTTCATCTCGTAGAGCACTCAATTGTTGATAAAGATGGTATTGGATAAATTGATACTTCTCCACCGACTGCTCCAGCTGATACCCACGATAGATTTTGTCCTTTTGCCACTCCGCCAACACCTCGTCATAGGGCGGATACTGCGATACACCTCGCTCCGGATAAAGGTCGCGTATCGCACAAAAGAGTGCGTAGGGTAGGAGTTGCGACCGCTCCTCCTCAATAAACTTCAGGTACTCCCGACTTCGCTTCTGCAGAGCCCATCGGTCAAAGAGTAGCTCGATTACCTCCTCCTTAAATCGTGACACCGCTACATAGTCTACCGCATCAAGGGCATCCAAAAGCCTTGCCCTATGCTCCCATAGAGGTCGCTCGGGTGCGGTCCGATAACCCGGTAGCCTCCGCAAATCCATATAGATAGGGTGCAACCCATAGGTAGTGATGGCACTATAGGGATAAGAGTCTCGCTCCGAATGAGTGAATGTGGTATCGTAGATCGGCAGAAGTTGCAGCACCGATTGCCCTCGTTTCTGCATCCAATCCAGCAACTCCACCGCTGCCGAAAAGTCACCTATCCCCTGCGTTGCCTTTCCTCGTAGCGAAAAGAGGGGCACCGCTGTGCCAGTTAAGGTGCGGGGCAGTGGCTCCTCCTTTGCAAAGCCTTCAAAAGTAGGCTCCGGAAGCGGGCTCAGAGTAAAATGCCCCGTTTCCGAGGGGCGGTAATATCGATTATCCCCTTTCTCCCAAAGAATCTCCCCATCGGGTCGCCTCCAGACCAACTTGTACTCCGTCTCAATAGCCTTAGGGAACTGGAGTAGATAGCCGTGCCGACAAAGGGTAAGAGGCATCCCCTCCTCCACATGCCACCCCCCGATAGAAGGGTCGGCACCCACCAAAAGGAGGTCGCCATCATAAGCTCGATGGATGGGAACCAAATAGGCCTCTCGCGACGTAGTGGAGAACGAAGGCATCCGATACTTACTCAGATTGCGCTCCCCTAAGAGATGTGCCAAAGGAGCTTCTGTATAGCGATGCCATGGAGTCGCCTCCATCCAATAATCGTGCACCGCCGCCTTGCCCTCGCCATTGATAGAAAGGCGAAGAGTATGAGGCGAACTCGGAGGCTCTACTCTCTGCAAAAGCCCCTCCCTCTCAATCTGGTAGTGGTAAATCAATTCTACCGACGTCGTCTCATCAAGGTCCAGCAGTAGTCGCCACGTAGCACGACCATTGTCGGGCGTGAGTGGCTTCTCGGTGGGCACCCCATTGATCGTCCCCACCCAGTAAATCTGCACCATCGGGTCAGCCGCATAGTAAGGCAGCACAAAGCTGATCTGTGGCATATATAATATGGTATGTAAAAAAGAGAACTTACTTCTCCTCTGTGGTTAATCGTAGTTTAGAGAAGTCGACGCCAAAGGAGATGTCCATCCGACGCCCCTCCACCACTAGAGGGTCATTGGCCTGAACCAACTTCAGCCTATCCCTAACCATAGAAAGAGGTACATGCGTCACCTTCCCTGCCCGCATGCTCACCATCACACCAAAGACGCCATCGGCAATCAATTGCGAAGCGTGTCCGCCCAACTTGGTACAAAGGTTGCGGTCAAACGAAGAGGGTGCTCCGCCTCTCTGCACATATCCCAGAACCGTCTCACGGCTATCAATATCAGCCTCCTCGCGTAGCTTACGAGAGAGGTAATGGCCAGCCGACTCACGCTCCGCCTCTGGCTGCTCCTTTTGCTCATCAAAGACAACCCCCTCTGCCACCACAATGATGGCATAGTTCTTTCCCTCCTCATAGCGCTTGCGGATGGCCGCCTTCACCAACTCTAGGTCGCACCCTAGCTCAGGGAGCAAGATCACATCCGCCCCACTTGCCATACCCGAGTGGAGAGCGATCCAACCTGCTTCGTGTCCCATCACCTCCACCACAATCACCCGATTGTGGCTCTGTGCGGTGCTATGAATGCGGTCAATTAGCTCCGTAGCGATACTCACTGCTGTGTCAAAGCCAAAGGTGATATCGGTGCCATAGATATCGTTATCAATCGTCTTGGGCACTCCGATCACATTAAAACCGAGTTCCGAGACCACGGCAGCTGTCTTTTGTGTGCCATTGCCACCGATGCAGACAATAGCATCGAGCCCCAGCTCCTTCCAAGCCTTCTTTAGCTCCTCTACCGCTTCATCTTGCTTTAGCAGCGCCTTACGAAAAGCCTTGTCTCTACTGGAGCCCAGAATCGTCCCTCCCATACTGAGCAGACTAGAGAGGTTCATCATGTTCAGCTCAATATAATTCTTCGTGGTGATGCCGGTAAACCCGCCCATAAATCCCAGTACCTCCATGCCGTGTGCATGAATGGCTGTTTTCGCCACCGCACGTATGGTGGCATTGATTCCAGGGGCGTCGCCACCCGAGGAGAGGATCCCGATTCTCTTTGGTTTCATGGTAGTTGTTATATCTATAGTTATTTCACTTCCTTCTCCTTACAAAGATAGATAAAATATACCTATGTCGCACTAGGCGAATACCCAAATCGAGGATTGCCAACGATAGTCCAACCCTACTCCTACTCAGAGCACCCCCTCGCTGGCTAGTGAGGGGAAGGTTGGGGGTGGTGTAGGAGGGCAAAAACTGAGATGCAACTAAGCAATCGGTGAGTTGCAACTAAGCGATTGGCGAGATGCAACAAAGCAAATGCTTAGTTGCATCTCAGTTTTTTGCTTTTATATAGTGTTGTTTATCAGTGGGTTACAAGGCGCCTAAAATTGCCTTGAATTTACCCGCGTTGACTGATACGTAAACCCTATAAAAGACACCTAGTATGGAGGGTGGATGCGTCAGCGTTATGAAAAACGATTCTATTGAAGTGGAATGTGGTAGGAATTTAGTAGATTTGTGGTGTAAATGTTTAGATGTTTAATATCAATCACATTCATAAGTTATGAAAAAGTGGATACTTGCCCTTGCCGTTGTGGCGCTTGCCTCATTTGGTGCTACTGCACAGACCGTTAGCCTTAGCTACGATGACGGCAACAATGGCTTTAAGCTACTTACTGAGAAGCCTCACGAGGTGAAGCTCAATCTTATCACCTCTACTGTGATGCTTCACCCAGAGGTGGCTTACGACTACACTATCAATACCGACTTATCTGTGGGCGGTAGGGTCTCTTTCAATATTAAAAACGACAACGATCAGGCAGATGAAACCTTGGGCAACTTCCAGATCTCTCCTTACGTGCGTTGGCATTTCTATAAGAATACCAGCGGTAATGCCCTCAGAGGCTTTTATGTAGAGGGTAATATGGCATACACCAATTACACCTACGTCTCTAATCGTATCCTTAATGTGAATGATCCTGAGCATTTAATGACCACTGAGAAGTCGAAAGCCAATCAGTTTGGTCTCGGTGTGGGTGCTGGTTACCGCTGGATCACCAAGGGGGCGTGGAGCTTTGAGCTAGGTGCTGTTGCTGGCAGAAATCTTCTCAATAATGACGCCCCAAATGTCTATTGGAATACGATTTTCTCCATCGGTAAGCGATTCTAACGAGCGATGCTTGGCGTAGTTACTTGGACGGTTGATCCGATCATCTTCCAATCGGGGGGCTTACGTCTCGGCTGGTATGGCGTGCTCTTTGCTGTAGGACTGATCGTCTTTGGTGGAACCATCCTCTCCAAGATGTGGAAGCACGAAAACCTCACCGAGAAGTCTTTTAATCAGTTGGTCTTTTACGTGCTGATTGCGACCATTGTAGGGGCGAGGCTAGGGCATTGCCTCTTTTACGAACCCAGCTACTACCTGGCCAATCCCGTTGAGATCCTCAAGACGTGGGAGGGGGGACTGGCGAGCCATGGCGGTGTGATTGGCATCATGATCGCCATCTGGATCTACTCCAAGAAGGTGAGCCACCAGAGTATGCTTTGGACCTTTGACCGCCTCTGCGTGCCAGTGGGCTTAGTGGCGGCGATGATTCGCCTCGGCAACCTGATGAATCACGAGATCTATGGCCATGCTACCGACCTGCCATGGGGTTTCCGCTTTATTGAGAATATCCATCAGTGGCAAGCAGGAGCAGAGCCTATCTTCTCCGCCCCTTCGCACCCTACCCAGCTCTATGAAGCAGCGATCTACCTACTGGTCTTTGCGGTCTGCATGTGGCTCTACTGGAAGCGTGATGCCCAGAAGCGGGAGGGGCTGATCTTTGGCGTAGCGATGGTGATGATCTTTGTGGGGCGCTTCCTTGTGGAGTTTGTGAAGAACGATCAAGTAGGCTTTGAGGAGAGTATGACCCTCAATATGGGCCAGTGGCTCAGCATTCCCTTTGTGATTATTGGGATAGCTTCGATTGTCTATAGCTTCAAGCAGCCGATTAAGGAGTACCGCCGAGGTGGCAACAGCATATACCAAAAGTAGTTATTTACCTGCCTAGTGTAGGCAAAGTTATTTTATCTATATGAAGTATCAACTCAAAATCAATGATTCGACCTATTACTTTGGTCAAAACGATAGAACACAGACACTCTTTGAGCATCTCTACCCCCTTCCTCACGGTATGGCGTACAATAACTATCTCATCAAAGACGAGAAGAATGTACTGCTAGATACCGTAGATGTAAAGTTTTCGGAGCGTTTCTTTTCGCAGCTAGATAGTGCCTTGGATGGGGAGCCACTGCATTACCTGATTGTACAGCATATGGAGCCCGACCACTCTGGTTCGATCGGTCTTCTGCTTCGTCGGCACCCCGAGGTGACTCTAGTGGGCAATAAGAAGACCAAGACCATGCTCGAGGGGTATGGCATATGCACCGATAAGTTTATGGAGGTAGATGAAAAGACTCCGCTCAATATCGGTAGCCGTGAGCTACAGTTTGTCTTCGCTCCTATGGTGCACTGGCCAGAGGTAATGTTTACCTACGATGCCAAGGAAAAGACCCTCTTCTCGGCCGATGCCTTTGGTGCTTTTGGTGCGATTGATGGAGGCTTTTGGGATGAGCAGCATGACCTTGCTACCTATATGCCCGAGGCACACAGATACTATACCAATATTGTAGGTAAGTACGGTAGCTTTGTGCAGCGGACGCTGGATAAGGCACTGAAGCTAGATATCAAGGTGATTGCCCCTATCCATGGGGTGGTATGGCGGAAGCATATCCCTGAGATCCTGGAGCTCTACCGCCAGATGGCTACCTACGAGGCAGAGCCGGGGGTAGTGGTGATCTACGGCTCAATGTATGGCAATACCGAAGAGCTGGCCGAGGAAATCGGTCGTTCGCTAGGGGCACACGGGGTGAATCGTGTGGTGCTGCATCACATGGGCTACTCTAGTGCTTCGCAGGTGATCTCCGATGTATTCCGCTACAAGGGTGTCATCATCGGTTCACCTACCTATAATAATGGAGTGTGGCCCAATGTACAAGATGTGCTTTACCAATTGGCAGAGCGCAATATCCCCGACCGCCTCTATTCAGTCTTTGGTTCGGGCACATGGAACCCCAATACCATCAAGCCACTAGAGGAGTGGGCTGAGGCTCGCAAGTGGACTAAGGTGGCAGACCCTATCAAGCTCTCCCAAGCTCCCTCAGCCGAGGATAAAGCAACCGCATGGGAGCTAGGGCGGGTGATGGCCGAAGCAGTACTGAAATAATATTTTGATACAGAAGCGATGGAGAAGGGAGCGTGCCCTAGAAGGGGGTGCCGCTACACTCCATCGCTATTTTTACCATACAATAAAGAAAAGGTTATGAGAGTAATTATCCAAGAGAACAAAGAATTGCTAGCTAAGTGGGCAGCACGCCACGTGGCTGAGCGTATCAATAATGCTAGGCCTACTGCCGAAAAACCCTTTGTACTAGGTCTACCTACCGGCTCTACTCCACTCGGTATGTATCACGAGTTGATTGAGATGAACAAGGCGGGTAAAGTGAGCTTTGAGCATGTGGTCACCTTCAATATGGATGAGTATATCGGTATCCCTAAGGAGCACGAGCAGAGCTACTACACCTTTATGTGGAGCAACTTCTTTAGCCATATCAATATCAAGAAGGAGAACACCAATATCCTCAACGGCAATGCCTCTGATTTGCAGGCAGAGTGCGAGCGGTATGAGGAGAAGATCAAGTCCTACGGCGGCATCGACCTCTTTATCGGAGGCATCGGCGAGGATGGGCACATCGCTTTCAATGAGCCTGGCTCTTCACTTTCGTCACGCACCCGCATCAAGACCCTCACTTCGGATACCATCGAGGTCAACTCTCGTTTCTTCGATAATGATATCAACCTAGTGCCTAAGACCGCTCTTACCGTGGGCGTAGGCACCATTATGGATGCTAATGAGGTGATGATCCTTGCCAACGGACAGAAGAAGGCAACGGCACTAAAACAAGGGATTGAGGGCGGCATCAGCCAGATGTGGACCATCTCGGCTCTACAGCTACACCCTCACGGTATCATTGTTTGCGACGAAGCAGCTTGTGGCGAACTACGTGTGGCTACCTACCGCTACTTTAAGGATATTGAGAAGGACAATCTAGCGCTATAAGTATATGATGACGAAGAAGGGACTCCTATTCGCCACCTTACTACTCCTTTCTACCTGCCTACTCTCTGCTCAAGAGGGGGGCATCAAGGTTTATCCCTCTCGCCACGGAGTGGAGGCGGGAGCGCAGCACAAGACGCTCCTAGCCATTGAGCTAGAGGAGCCGCTGAAGCGTAGCGATCAGCTACAGCTCCGTTTCGCCATTCCTACTGAGAGCCAACGACTGATAGAGAGTCTGGAAATTCTGAGCTCCGATTCTCTTGCGGTGCGTGACTTGGATGATTACAAGGGGCGAGTGAAGTATGCCACTCACCCACTCAATAGTTGGTGCGAAGCAACGCTAACAGGAAAGGCGTATGAAGGGGCCAAGATACTCTACCTCTCCGCCAACCTCGCTACTCCTGATAGCTATTCTCCTCACCACATCTTACGCTGTAGGATGAAGGAGCTGTCGCTCAATGGACAGACTGTGGAGGCAAAGCAGGTGGGCGATGAGACGTTCCGCCGTTTCTTCAGATCGTACAAGCCACTATTTGTGCCTGGTGATGGAGGTAGTCGCAACTACCGTATCCCTGTGATTCACAAGACTCAGAGTGGGGTGCTTCTTGCTTTTGCCGACAGACGGAAGTTCAATCAGACCGATATTCCAGAGGACATTGACATTATACAGCGTCGTAGCTTTGATAATGGCAAGACTTGGAGCGAGCCTGAGATCCTAATTCGTGGCACTGGCCACGGCAAAGGGTATGGCGATGTGGCGGTTGTGCAGGCGAAGAGTGGCAAGCTGGTGATGCTCTTTATTGGTGGGCAAGGGCTTTGGCACGGTCGTCCCGAAACCCCGATGCCTACCTATATGATGACCAGTGACGACGATGGAGCCACCTGGAGCCCCGCACGCGACATCACTCACTTTATCTACGGCTCGGAATGTACCGACCCGCAGAGGAGCCAATTCTGGAGTGCCTTCTGTGCTTCGGGTCAAGGGACCGTGACGGAGAGTGGTCGTATCATGTTTGTCACTGCTATTCGCCCCGATGCCAATTACCGATTGGATAACTACCTCGTCTACTCCGACGATGAGGGGGAGACGTGGCAGGTTTCGGAAAGAGCCTATGCTGGTGGCGATGAATCAAAGGTGATCGTGATGCCCGATGGAGCGGTGCTGATGAGCATCCGTAACCCCCACAAGGGCGACCGTATCTTTAGGGTCAGTTACGATGAGGGAAAGACGTGGCAACCTACTCAGGACTATGCCGGTCTGCACGACCCCGCCTGTAACGGTGCCCCGCTTCTGATGGAGCAAAATGGACTGAAGATGCTACTCCACTCGCTTCCGTATGGACCTAATAAGCGGTGGGACGGCGCCCTCTACGGCTATGACCCCTATCGCCAGCAGTGGAGCGATGCAGTGGTGATCAATCCTGGTATGAGTGCCTATAGCGATATGGTGGACCTCGGCGATGGCTTGATTGGCTACTTTGTAGAGGAAGACGACGAGATGTCAATGGTCTTCATCACCTTTACTCTTGAGGATCTCCAAGCGATGCAAAGAGAGCACTGAAAGAGGTAATTCGCTTCTTTGTATCTCTTGTGTGCTTTGTCTCTTAATACGAATGATGTAAGATTTATGTTGGGAAGAGTTTTTAGAAGAGCTTGGTTAGTTGGGCTCTGCCTAATTTCATTGACTGTGAAGGGAAATGCTCAGGAGAGTGGGCGCCACTTCAATCTGGAGGTACACACCCGAGGCGGGTATCGAGTAGAGGGTGTGGAGCCATTTAAGGAGACGACGGGCGGTCGCTTCGCTTTTGACCACTTGATGGTGGGGGTAGAGGGGCGGTTCACCCCGAAACTCTCCTATCGGTATGTGCAACGTTTTAATAAGGATGCTACGATCTATCGGCTCGAAAATCTAAGCAATGCGATTGACTACGCCTTCTTGAAGTATCAAGCGAGTGACCGAGTGGCGGTGACAGTGGGTCGGCATGCTAAGCTGGTGGGGGGATTTGAGTTTCAGGAGTACCCCATCGATGTCTACGACTTTAGCTGGTATGGCAATCAAATCACCTGCTACCTCACTGGGGTGAGTAGTTCTTTTCAGCTCTCACCAACCCAGGAGCTGGCTCTGCAGGTTACCAATAGCCGCACTCGGGAGCAGAGGGAGGCCTTTGGACACGATGATATTGTGGCACTACGCTTCCCTCTTATGGGGGCGATGGCATGGAATAGTAGCTACTTCGACCGCCAACTTCAGCTGAGGTATGCGGCCGCTTTTGCCCCTTTGGCAAAGGGAAAGAAGATGTACACGATCGGCACAGGACAAAAGCTAGACTTCGGTCGCTTCAATATCTATCTCGACCTCCTCTACTACCACTCCGACCTCGATTACCTAGGCGTGCTGAGAGGGCATGGCATTCCAGCCAAGGCGATAGAGCGGTGCGACAACCTCAGCACCGTACTAGAGGCTCGCTACAGCTTCTCTCCTCAGTGGCAGCTGCAACTCAAAGGGATCTACGACACGGCTCGCGCCAAGATATACGACCAATCGGAGCGAAGTCAGCTCAATAGACAGCTCTACCAAGCAGCAGTGCAGTACTATCCGATGGAGGGACAGCACTGCTACTTCTTTCTAAGTGGTACCTACCAAACCTTTGGTCACAGCGGGGCATTGACCGTAGGTACTCCCGACCAATTCAGGTGTGCTCTGGGGCTAGTGGCCCGTCTTTCGCTCTTTAGCAAAGCGTGGTAAGCCACTTCGCAATAGTTGGGGCAAAGTAACGATGCTCCAGCACCTGTACCTTCTGCTGAATCTCCTCTGCCGTATCGGTGGGGGAGATTTCTGTTGTGGCTTGGAAGAGGGTAGTGCCACGGTCGTACTCCTCATCGATCACATGGATAGTAATCCCCGAGGTGGTCTCGCCTGCTGCTTTTACTGCCCTATGTACATTCATCCCATGCATCCCTTTGCCCCCATACTTAGGGAGTAGGGCGGGGTGGATATTGACGATCCTATCGGGGTAGGCTCTGAGGAGAAAGGGCGGAATCAGTCGCAAGTACCCAGCTAGTACAATAGCATCCACATGATACCCCTCTAGCAAGGGCAAAAGGGTGCTACTAGAGCCCAGCTCCTCACGGGTCAGATAATGAGAGGGGATGCCAAAGGCCTTCGCTCGCTCCTGTACATACGCCTCTTTTTGGTCGGTGATCACGCAGGCAATCTGTAGCTCTAGCTCGGGGTGAGCTTGGAAATATTCGGCTATTTTCTGCATGTTGCTACCACTCCCTGAGGCAAATATTGCAATAGTTTTCATATGAAATAACGTTAAAAATGCACATCAATATACCCATTGTGCAGAATATGTGTATATTTGCGGAGTAATTGATGAGTTATCATTGTCAAAGATAACTACATTTGCGGAGAATATATACAACTAGAGATATTGACAACAACTAAATTACAAAAGATTTGCCATGACAAGACAAGAAATTGCAGACAAGGTAATAGAGATCATCGTAGATAAGCTTAACGTAGACGCGAGCGAGGTAACTGAGGCAGCTAGCTTCACCAATGATCTTGGTGCCGACTCTCTCGATACTGTAGAGCTTATTATGGAGTTTGAGAAGGTTTTTGACATCAACATCGAGGATGAGGTGTCTCAAAACATCCAGACCGTTGGCGACGCTATTAGCCACATACAAGCTGCTATCGAACAAAAGTAATAGGAAGTTGCAGAATGGCGACCTGCGGTGTTGCTTTCGGGATTCGGGCTTGGTCAAGTACGCTAGTACGCTCCCTTCGCCCTCACCCTCAGCGCCTTGCATATCATCCATTCTGCTGCCTTCCATAAAGGCTGGTGTTTCAGTCTTTATGAGAGGAAATAAAAGGGGCTGAAGTGTTCTGCATGGGGTAGCACCCTTTGGGGGCACTTCGGCTCTTTTTTGATATTGGAGTTGTCAGTAAGTTGTTCAACATATAAATATTCACACACTATATATTATGGAGCTAAAGAGAGTAGTAGTCACTGGACTTGGTGCCATCTCCCCACTTGGGAGCGACCTCGCCTCTACTTGGGAGGGAATGAAAGCGGGACGCAGTGGAGCGGCCCCCATCACACTTTGGGATGCAAGTAAGCACAAGACACAATTTGCATGTGAAGTCAAGGGCTTTGACCCGGCCGAGCATTTCGACCGAAAAGAGGCGAGAAAGTTCGACCGCTACACCATGTTTGCCCTCGTCAGTGCCGAGGAGGCGCTGAAAGATAGTGGACTCGACCTAGAGAGTGCCGATAAAAACCGTATCGGCGTGATCTTTACCAGTGGTGTTGGTGGCATCAAGACCTTTGAGGATGAGATGCTCGATTACAATCCTGAGAGAGGTCCCCGCTTCAACCCCTTCTTTATCCCCAAGATGATTGCCGATATGGCGGCAGGGCATATCAGCATGGCGTACGGTTTTCACGGCCCCAACTACGCCACCGTATCCGCCTGTGCATCGGGCACCAATGCCCTCATTGATGCCTTCGACCTCATTCGCCTCGGCAAGGCCGATATGATCGTGACCGGAGGTGCCGAGGCCGCCATCACCGTAGCAGGGGTGGGTGGTTTCAATGCCATGAACGCTCTCTCTACACGCAATGATAGCCCCGAGACCGCCTCACGCCCCTTCAGTGGCAGTAGAGACGGCTTTGTGATGGGCGAAGGAAGTGCCACCCTCATCCTAGAGGAGTATGAGCATGCCAAGGCACGAGGAGCCCGCATCTATGCCGAGGTCGTGGGCGGTGGACTCTCTGCCGATGCTTACCACCTCACCGCCTCACACCCAGAGGGGCTAGGGGCCAAGCTGGTGATGCAAAATGCCCTCGACGATGCCGGACTAAAACCCGAAGATGTAGACTATATCAACGTCCACGGCACCTCCACTCCAGTGGGAGATATCAGCGAGGCAAAGGCCATCAAAGAGGTATTTAAGGAGCACGCCTACAAGCTCAATATCAGCAGTACCAAGTCGATGACCGGCCACCTACTAGGGGCTGCAGGAGCTATTGAGGCACTTGCCTGCGTGATGGCGATTTACGAAGGTGTCATTCCTCCTACCATCAACCATGCTGAGGAGGATCAAGACCCCGAAATTGATTATAACCTCAATTTTACCTTCAATCATAAGCAAGAGCGACCCATCAGAGTCGCCCTCTCCAATACCTTTGGTTTTGGCGGGCACAATGCTTCGGTGATCTTCAAGAAATACGAGGAGTAACCCCTCCCCCTAGAGCGTGGGTTCTCACCTGATAAATATGAAGAAGTACCGTAGCATTGTAGCAGAAATCCTGCGATTCCTACACCTCAATAAGCTGAGGAAGCAACCAGTGGCTCACAAATCTGAGCGACAATTGATTCTCGAACAATTGGTAGGAGCCGAACTGGGCAACCCCCAGCTCTACGAGCAGGCCCTTACCCACAGATCTTATGAAAATGTGGGCAATCTCGGGAGCAATGAGCGACTAGAGTTTCTTGGCGATAGTGTGGTCAACCTTGCGGTAGGGGATACCCTCTTCGCACTCTATCCAGAAGAGTCGGAGGGGGTGCTCACCAATATCCGCTCCTTTTTGGTGAGCCGAACCAATATGAATGCCACTGCTGAGAAGCTAGGCCTAGAGCCCCTTATCTATGCTGATAGCGGGCTACAGATCAAGGGGTCCGACCTCCTCGGCAATACCCTTGAGGCACTCGTGGGGGCGATCTACCTCGATAAAGGGTACCCTTTCGCAGCACAATTTGTCCGCAGTCACCTCATTGTCTCTAAGAAAAATGTGAAGGTGGTGGCGAAAAAAGAGGAGGACTACAAGACGGAGCTGATCATCATGATACAGCGAGAAAAGGTGCCCTACCAATTTCTCCACCTCGATACCAAGTACGATAAAGCTCAGGGCTTTATCCACCGCTGTCAGCTACAAATCGACTTCCCCGACCACCCAATGGAGACCATCGGCGTAGGAAGTACCAAAAAGAAAGCACACCAAAACGCGGCCAAAGAGGCCCTCCGACGGATCGAAAAGATGCGGAAGTAGCCACCATTCAGATGGTCCCAACAACCAGGGAATTAACGGCAGGGGTTACGCATTAGAAGAGACTGCTGTACGAATGATGATATTCAAACTATTTAGAATAATGGAATAAGGACCTCGGCAGAGGTCCCTCTTAAATAGGCACAGGTCGGAGGGGCATTAGCCCCGAACGACCTGTGTGCAAGAGGATTTCCCTACACCTCCATGACCCCGGCCGAGGGGTCATACCTAGATAAGGTTGTCCGACCCCTCAGCCGGGGTCGTAAGGGTGTTTTATACATCGTTATACACAGGTCAAGGCACGTAGTGCCTTGACCTGTGCCTATTTAACACGGACCTCTGCCGAGGTCCTTACCCTATAGGTACTCCCCTGAAAACCATACGGTGGAACCTTTCTAGAGACTGTTGCACGAAGGCGATCTGCTTCGTTGCTTTCGGGATTCGGGCTCGGTCACGTATGTGAGTACGCTCCCAGCGCCCTCACCCTCAGCGCCTTGCATCTCATCCTTCGTTCAAAGTCTCAGTACATTTGATTCAAATGTGCGAGAATGGTACTTCGTACAACATTCTCTTCTAATGTGTAACCCCTGGGATTAACGGTGTCCTAGATCATATTGTCCGCCCCTCCCCACCCACAAGGGTTGATAGGTTTGGGGCGCTCCTCCCCACATAATCTTGCTTTGCAAAATCCTAATTTGCCACCATCGCCAAAGCACCTATTTCCCATCGTAAAATCACCCCTATAATCAAGGCAAAAACTTAGTTGCAACTAAGCGATCGGCGAGTTGCAACTAAGCAATCGCCGAGATGCAACAAAGCAAATGCTTAGTTGCAACTAAACTTTTGCTTTTATAGGGGTTTGTATATCAGTGACTTATAAATTGCCTTCAAGAGACCTTCGGGAACGCTCCCATGAGCTTCCTGAAGGTCTTTTATTTGTCACCTAAACTTCTGATGCAGTTAACGTCAGTGTAACATACAAGTGCCACCTTTGCACTGTGAAAAAAGAAGTAGAAGTTTATATTCAACTCACAAGTACTGTATGCCGAAGAAACTAATTAGAATTTTCATAGCTCTCCTACTGCTCACCCCCATTTTTGCCAATGCGTCTGAGCCCGACGGGGATAAAGGGGGTGCCATTAAAGGTACCGTAGTAGACCGTAGCAATAAAGAGCCCCTTATCGGAGCCAAAGTAGTGGTTCAGGGGCAAACCAAAGGTGGCGTCACCGACCTCGACGGTCACTTTCAGATCGAAGGGGTTGAAGCGGGCGCAGTCACCCTCGTGATCAGTTATATTTCCTATAATACCCTCAAAGTAGAGGAGCTCGTAATCCGACCCAATGAAATCACTACCATTGAGGTTGCTCTTGACGCCAGCACAGAGCAGCTGCAAGAGTTTATCGTCACCGCCAAGGCCAATCGGGAGTCCGAAAACCTCCTTCTCCTTGAGCAAAAGCAATCGCTCCTCGCCGTGAAAGCCCTCGGTGCTATGGAGCTTTCGCGTAAAGGTATCAGCAATGCCGAGGCCGCCGTCGCTCAGATCTCAGGAGTCAGTAAGCAAGAAGGGGTGAAGAATGTATTTGTGCGTGGATTGGGCGACCGCTACAATGCCACCTACCTCAATGGCTTCCCCATCCCCTCCGACGACCCAGAGTACAAGAATATTGCACTTGATATGTTTGAAACCGATATGATACAAAATATATCGGTGCAGAAAGCCTTTAGTGCCACCCACGGAGGTGATGTTGGAGGTGCCGTGATCGACATTTCCTCCAAAGAGTTATTCGGAGAAAAGCTACTAGATATCAGCCTCTCCGGCGGGGTCAATACCTCCGTGATGGGAAATACCTTCTACCGCCAAGATGGCACTAATTACTTCGGCATTTCCCGTACACAAGAGCCCGCCGACGGCACCTATAGTGCCTTCACCAAGCTCCCTGCTGGCACCCCTTATCAGTTTCAAAATAAGCTACAGCCCAAGCCCTACAACCGCCCTATCGACCACGGATTTGGGCTCTCCGCCGGCAAGCTCTTCAACTTTAGTGAAAATGCCCTCTCACTCCTCCTAGTCGCCAATCACAGCATTGACCACTCACATACCGAGCAACTCAATCGCACCCTAGCTCCTATTGGAGGCTTTTCAGTGGACCTAAAGGGACCCAACTCCGAGATCACCACTCGACAGATGGCACTCCTCAATGCCACTCTCGACCTGCGTAAAAAGCATCAGCTAGAGTACAACCTACTCACCATCCACTCCAATAATCAATACGTGGCTCAGCTAAAGGGTGATGACTACGTTGCCAATGAAAATGATGGCCTCGTACGTATGTACCGCCAGCAGGCCAATGACAATCTCCTCATCGTCAACCAGCTAGATACCGATTGGAGCCTCACCGATAAGCTGCACCTCAATCTCGGCACCTCGCTCAATCTGATGCGTGCCAAAGAGCCCGACCGTCGCCTCTTCTACCTCTCTGGCGAGGGCCAAGGCGATGATACCAAGTGGGTCACCATGGCGAGCAACACCAACCGCCGATTCTACTCCTCCCTCACTGAAAATGACTACAATGCCAAGGCGGCACTTGAGTGGAGCTTTAATAAGGAGAGCTACCTGCGGTTAGGCTACATTGGCCGGTACGTCGACCACCACTTCACCTCTCGAGAGTATAATCACGACCCCGTCTCCAGCAAGTCGATTATGGAGAGCAATATCGACCAATTCGATTGGGATAGAGACTTCTACAATAGTCAGAACCTCCGCACCGAGGCCAATCCTAGCGGTTTTACCTTAGTGCAGGGCGAGGAGTTCTGGTACCATTCACAGAAGCAAATACACGGTGCCTACCTCGAAGGGACCTTTCCACTACTAGAGAAGCTAATGCTACAAGCCAGTCTCCGTGCCGATTGGGTAGACCTCACCGTGAAATTCGGCCAAGCAGATAAGGAGAAGCAAGATAGCCAAATCCATAAATTCTACCTCCTCCCCTCCCTCAACCTTAAGTACGACCTCACCGATAAACAGGCACTCCGACTCAGTCTCTCCAAGAGCTATACCCTCCCTCAGGTAAAGGAGATTTCCCTCTACCAGTACGTCAATATCGGCTACGTAAGCATCGGTAACCCCGATATCAAGCCCTCCGACCTCTGGAATATCGACCTCAAGTGGGATTACTACCTCTCTCCTACAGAGATACTCACCGTCACCGGTTTTTATAAGCACCTCAAGAACCCCATGGCACGCGTCGACCGCTACATTAGCTCAGGGGCTCAAGAGTATGCCAATCCGGCGCCAAAGGTAGACCTCGCCGGTATCGAGCTCGAGTTCAAAAAGAACCTTTGGCAAAAGACTGCCCTTCTCTCTGCTTCCAAGCACACCCTCGACTTAGGTCTCAGTGGCTCCTACATCTGGTCCCATATTCCACTCGAGAATGTAGAGGAGACCAGCCGCAATGCCACCCTCGAAGGCTCCTCCCCTTGGCTCCTCAATACCGACCTCACCTATGCCTATACCAAGGGGTGGCGCCACTACACCCTCGCCATGGTGCTCAGCTACTTTAGCGACCGCATCCACACTTATGGCTCTAGAGGCATCACTCGTGGTGGACTGCAATACGATATTATGGAGCAAGGAAGAGCCAACCTTAACCTCGTCGGCTCGGCCAAACTGAGCCACCAACTCTCCCTGAAGCTCAAAGCCAATAACCTACTCAATAGCCCCTACACCCGAACGCAACAGCCCAATGATGGCTCCGAAGCCCAAGTGGTGAGCAAGTATCGAAAGGGCGTTAGCTTTAGTGTGGGACTATCCTACAACTTTTGAATGAATCCAGATTACATAACTATCAAGTAAAAAGAAAAAAGTAATTATGAAGATCAATTTGAAGACCTTACTCTTGGCAGCCATCATGCTGTCAATAGCACTAGTTGCATGCGATGGCGACGAGCCAACGCCAACCCCAACCCCAACTCCAAAGCCCGACCCCACTCCCGAGGTGCAAGTGAAGCCACTCAAAGGGGATATTACCAACGCAATGGTACTCGATGCTCAAAGCTATATCCTTTCTGGCACCGTAAGAGTAAAGGCTGGGGCTAGCCTCACCATTCCTGCCGGTACAGTGATCAAGGCGGAGAAGGGCTTTGACCAGTATATTCTCGTTGAGCAAGGCGGTAAGATCTATATCAATGGTACCGCTGAGAAGCCAGTTGTGATGACCGCCAATAGCGATAAGGCCGACTCAGGCTACTGGGGAGGTCTCATCATTAATGGCTACGCCCCTATCACCAATGGTGGTACCAATAAGACCGAGATCGATCCTTCCAAGCCCTACGGTGGCGATAAGGCCGATGACAATTCTGGCGTCATTACCTACCTTATCCTCGACTATACCGGAGCTAAAAACGATGCCAATACCGAGCACAATGGGCTTACCCTCAATGCGGTAGGTAATGGTACCAAGATTGACAATGTACTCGTACGTGAGAGTGCCGATGATGCCATCGAGTTCTTTGGTGGTACGGTCAACGTCACTAACTTCATCTCGGTCAATGCCGATGACGATATGTTCGACTTCACCGAGGGCTACACCGGAACCCTCCAAAATGCCTACGGTCTATGGAGCGAAACCCACTCTAGTACGGAGAAGGACCCCCGTGGTATAGAGGCCGACGGAAATCACGATGGCAACTCTCCTGAGGGAACACCACAGTCTAACTTTACTGTGAAAGATGTTACTTTCGTATTCAATGCCAAGCCCTCTACCGATCCTACCCTCATGTGCGACGATGTAATCAAGATCCGCCGTGGTGCCATCGCTACTATCCAAAATGCCCTGATTAAGGGACAAGGACAGGTGAAAAATGTCCTCGACTTCACGGATAAAAAGGGTGCTGCCGACCCCCGCACCAAGGTGGAGTACACCTCCCTACTTACCACAGCCCCTGCTGATGCAGAGGTGAAGGGAAAGCTCAATGACGGGAATATCCAGAAGAAGGAAGGCCTCACAGGAGCTGATACCAGCAAGCTGGCGTGGACAAAGCTCAAGTTCTAATCCCTCCCCACCTCACCCCATAACCTATGGAGGTAACAACCATAATAACAACTAAAAATAGAGCTTTTACAATTCCATTAGTTTTCTAGGAACGGGTGTACGCTCACCGCTGAGAGGCAGTGGGCGTACCTTTTTTATCCTACCCTCCCCACCTTCTCCGCAGAGGGTAATACCTTGGGAGTAAAGAAAAAGGGAGCTGTGCAGGTATCTCTCCTGTACAGCTCCTCTGTAGTTAAAGTATTTGGGGAAGGGTTACTTCACGGTTACGGTGATTTGGCCAGTGTAATCGGTATTCTTCTTGAAGGTTACCTTCACGGTGCCTGTTCCCTTGACATTATTAGGTGCCCATCCGTTGAATCCGACATTGATGAGGTTTTGCTCATTGCCATTAGCATCCTTCACCTTTGGGATCTCGAGCTCAAAGTCGTCTTGTTCTAGTCCTTCGATGTCGAGCTTTTTGTTATTGGCATCAACGAAGACAATGGTAACCCACTTTGCTGAGTCCCATTCGCTGAAATTGAGCTCTGTAATCAGCTCATCATCGTACTCAAATGCAATCTTTGCTCCGGCTGGGACCTCGAATTTTGTTTCGATCACCTCCACTTCGCACTCCACTGCTTCAGCCCCTTCGAGCTCGGCCTTGACCTTGCACTTACCTAGGTTCATGCCATCTACCTTACCGTTGATGGAAACAAGCGCACGTACTTCTTCTCCTTGGCCCTCTATCATTACTTTGCCTCCAGAATAGGTAACCTTGGCCTGTATGCCCTCGGGTAGCTCGTTATTGCCGATAGCGGTAACAACGGCCTTTACCTGGATAGACTTGCCCTTCTCTACAGTATAGGATGCTTGCTCAAATTGGAGCTTGTAGATGATGTTTTTACCATCGCCCTTACCTGGTTGATCCCCACTGCCTGGCTTACTAGGATCGGGGGTGGGCGTTGGTGCTGGTGCCTCCTTAGGGGTTACCTTTACCTTGCAAGTGGCAGAGTTGCCATTAGCTAGCTTGGCGGTGATGGTCGCCTCTCCAGCCTTGATCGCCTTTACTAGCCCCTTTGTCACAGTGACTACTTGGCTGTCGGAGCTCTCCCAGGTAACCTCCTCCTTGGCCTCCTGTGGGGTGAGGATAGCAGAGAGCAGTAGGGTGGTCCCCTCCTTCAGCTCAGCGGTGGCTTTGCTCAGCTTGATGGTTGTCTTTACGGTAGGGGTGTCATCGGGCTTTTCTTTGCAGGCTCCGAATGCTAGCATGGTGAGCAGTATCCCTAATGGGAGTAATAAGCTTTTTAGTTTCATAAGTCTTAATCTTTTTGTTTTGTTGATATAATGTTTGTTAGTTCTCTTTTACTGTCACGGTACAATGGTCGTTGGCACCATTGGGGAGGGTGGCGATGATTTCGGTCTCTCCCACAGCCACTGGGGTTACTCGCCCCTTGTCATCAACCGTGGCGATTGTTTCATCGAGCGAGCTCCATTGTGCCTTGCGGTTTTTGGATCGGCGTGGCCGTACCTCCCACTTGAGCTGATAGGGCTCCTGCCCTAGGGTGAGGGTGATGCTCTTGGTCTTTAGGGTGATGTTGGGGAATAGGAGTGGTTCGGGCTTCTCGGTCAGAAGTGATGCAGGTTGCTTCTCGAAGTCGATGGTGGAATTATCATTATCCACAAAACCCTCGCCATCGTGGCGGCGGTGGAGGGCGTAGCCGTAGTAGGAGGACTTGGGGTCATTGTCACTCTGCCGTACGCTGGTGTAGCCTCCGTCGATGCTATCGGCCAGTCGCTGTCGCTTATAATCCTTTTGGTCGCAGATGGTCACCGCATCGATGATCCAGTCATTGGGTACTCGGATGGCGTGTGCATCGCCCTTTTGGTGTGCCTTGTGGTAGGGGAGCTCCTGTGAGTGCATGGGGCTGGGGTGCCCTGTCTCATAATCCCACCAGTACTTTTGCTGGTCTAGCTCCTCGGGTGCTGCCCCTAGCTTCAGGAGCAGGATGGAGCGATTGGTAGGAATGCCAAAGGGGGCACTGCTGAGGAACTCTTGATCCAGGTAGCCAAAGGAACCGAAGAGGGGGATCATATTGGGCACGCTATTCTCGTCCACCAACTGGTACTTGTAGAGGATTTGCTGTGGGGAGAGCCACTCAAAGTCGGCCCCTTCGAGGTTGCATGCTTTGCGCGAGCTCTGCTTGGCGTACTTCACGCCGTTGCCAAGGTCGATATTGGTACCAAAGGTGCCGTCGCCATTATCGTAGCTGAGTGAGCATTGAAACTTGTATCGCTCGTATAGCTCCTCTACATTTAGGGTGTGATTGATCGCTACCGAGGTGAGGGTCTTGTACTCTCCTGGCTTGATAGGATAATCTTGGCCACTACCGGGGAACATGCAGAGGTTATCTACCGCCACGTGTGTAGAGGCAAAGTTTTCATCGCCCTTGAGGTCGATGGCTACGTCGTTTTGGAAGGCGGAGCGTGCCAGGCAAAGACCATCAAGGTAGAGGGTCTTATTGGTGGGATTGTAGATACGTATATAGGTATCGTGGCTGTAGGAGGTCCAGCCCTTTAATCCGCTTGGCCACACGACTTCGTCCTCGGTGCCGATGTAGAAGACCTCCTGAATGATCAGGTTTTTCTCTTTCATGGCGATCTCCTCCTTCTTGAGCCCTAAGCAACTGGTGAGTAGGACTGCTATGAGGAAGAAGAGGAGAAAATGAGTTATTCGCTTATTCATAGATGCTAATCTTTTTTGCTTTCTGATAAAATAGTACTTAAAAGGGGGGTTATAGGAACCATGCTCCATACCCATTGCCACCAGTGCCGGCAGCACCGTGTGTCTTGAGGTTGGCAACCGCTTGGAAGGCCTCTGCTGGGGTAAGGCCTATCTCTCTCCCTAGGTGTAGGTAGTAGGGCTCTTGCTCATTGGTATTGGCAGGGTCGCTATCGAAGCCCGAGGTGTAGACCTTGATCGGGATATTGAAGCGGACCACCTCTTGCCAGCCCGATGCCTCCATCTTGGGGTTGTCGAACTCTTGGCAGATGTACCCTGTGCGTGGGGGCTTATTATTGATTGAGTAGCTTTCGTCGCGGCTAGGGAGCACCAATTTGCGTCCCTTCTCGCACTTCATCACCCTCACTGCTAGGAAAAACTGTGGTAGCAGGTTGGTAGAGCCACCGATACGGGTATACTCTTCGGCAGGGAGGAGCTGAGGCTTGCCATTTTCGTCGAGGATCTCTTTGCCCTCGTTATCGGTCTTGTGTCGTGGTGCGAGGAGGAGTGGCCACTTCCTTTGGTCTACCGCCTCATCGTGCTTGTAGGCATTGTGTAGCAATCCATCGAAGTCTTCGATCATTGGTTCTCTATCGTCGAGTACCTTTTCGATGCCTCCGCGGTAGTCGAATTCGAGGTGTCCCTTTAGCCCTACATTGTCTTGATCCTGTGGGCAAGAGGCTAGGAAGTACTCGCTGCGGAGCGTGGGAGGAAGTAGGCGGATATTGTAGAGGGTGCGAACCCCATCGGCCATATCATCCTGAGTCCAGGTATCTCGATAGGTGTAGCGGAATACTGTACGCGATACCTCTCTCCGCTCCTCAAAGGTCTTGCGGTTTTGGAAATACTCCGAGGGGATAGGCTTCTCATTCTTATAGGCCTCCATATTGAGTGGCATCGGCTTGTAATTTTGGTTTCTATAATTTTCATCGCTCACTCCATTGCGGAAGCGTACGTCCATTACGTCGTAGGGCTGTCCCTTATCATCTAGGTCGCTGATGGAGAAGAATATCTGATATTGGTCGGAGTGCTCGTAGATATTGTCGTTGATGAGCTTGCCATCCTTATTATAGAAGTAGAAGCAAAGGCCCCAGAGGCGCTTTTGCCCACCCACTACACGGAGGTAATCGGGACCAACGCCTTGCTTCTCTTGGAGCTCTTTATTGGCTGTAGCCTCGAGAAAGGTGGCGGTGGAGCGTCTATCGACCTCTACGGTGATTCCAGAGGTGGTGTTGCGGATCACTGCAAATTGCTCTTGCTTCCAAGGGGCATTGGGGTAGACGTAGTTGCCGTGTAGCTTGCCCTGTCCGTGGTCGTGCCCCTCCTTGATCATCACTAGGCAGGTAGCCCAATTATCGAGGGCACCACCTTCATCGAGGTTAGGGCCTGGCTGCCGATTTTTATCGATCAGTAGGCGGGTGGTCTCATTGAAGTAGACATCGGCCTCGGTGGTAGGTACCTTGGAGATGAGCAAGGGGTTGCGGTCCTCAGGTACTGAGACATCAAAGAATACAAACTTCTGGCACCCAGATAGAAGGAGTGCTGCTAGAAGTGTGGTGAGTAGGATTGCTTTATATTTCATAGAGTTATTGATCTGCTCAAAAGGTGATTAGAATATCAAACTGGCTTTGCGATTGAAGAAGCTAGCGGTGTCGTCGAAAAACATTCGGCGAAGCTGGCTCTCATCGGCATTAGGGTAGACCGCCTTAATGTCGTGCACAAAGGTGCTTTGGTCACCCGTAGCATCGGCAATGACGCGGAAGGGGATAGGGAAGCTGATATCGTAGCTGCTCCACTCGCGATCGATCTCATTGTACTTATTGGGGGCCATGGCTTGTAGCCCAGAGCCCTCGGCATTGAGGTCTTGATGATACTTACCAAAGGGGAAGCGGTAATTCTTTTTATTCGCCTCATTATCATTGATAATGTGTGCGATACGGATGCCCATTTGGAATTGCATGTGTGCCTCGTGGAAGTTGAGGATGCCCTTAAATCCAAGTGCTTCTTTTTGGAAGAGGTCGCCCGCTTCATTGATTTTTCGGCGGAACCTAAGTAGTCCCACGATATGGCCAGTTCGGATACGTCCGAGGTCGTCTTGGTCCTCTAGCTCGGTGCCGAGATACTCCTCTACAGGGTCGGTGTCACGGTATTCGTAGCTAAAGATTTGTGGTACTATTTTCCACGACATATCGTAGCTATCGAGCGTCTGATAGAGTCGGTAGCTTTGTGAGGAGCCTTGTGGGGTGTAGGGCTCCAATACCTTGTTGGTGGCATAGAGCTTGGCCGCCTCTTGCGACATAGCGTAGCTGTATCGGAGTGGCTCCTCCTCTTTCCCTACCGGCACGAATATATTGTTGGTAGAGGTGCGTGAGGCGGGTACCAGTTCTTTTCCCGACCGCTTGAAGGTAAACTTGCCGATGAAGAGGCTATCCTGCGAGCTATCTGTGGGGTTGAAGGTCATGGGGAAAAGGTTGGGCATGCCATAGAGTGAGTAGTTGTCTATTGTGAAGAAGTGCTGGTGCACGAGTAGGGTAGAATTGGGGTCGTCGATTCCACCGGCATCATTCTGCTGAGTCCCCTTGAGGGGGTACCAGCGTGAAAATTGGTGATTGATCAGCTTGTTATTGATGTCGTAGTACTTTAGCTCGAGTGCGTAGCAAAACTTGTCGCTCTTCACCACATCGAAGTGCTCTCGCTCACTGGTGATGGTGAGGCTCCCCTCGTCGTTTTTGCGAATCTCTATCTCCTGATAGACGGGGTAGGGGTACTCCTCGGAATCATCTAGGTCGTAAGCCCGATAGTAGTAGGGCTCGAAGCTGATGTCGTTGTCGGGGTCTTCCTGTCGCTGTGCTAGTCGGAGGATGGCTTGGATAGAGTAGATCTGCTCGTGCCCCTCCACGATATTCTCGATATAAGGCTCGGGCGACTTGACTAGCTCCTCCATCAATCTTTGGCAGCTACTGAGTGCTAGCACTGTTATGGTGAGTAGGAAGAGGGGTAGTAGGTTTATCTTTTGATTCATATAGTTTGGTCTTTAAAATTCAATGATGGTACGAACGGTGTACTTAGCTCCCATTGCGTGAGCGAAGAAGCGGAAGCGATCGGTATACTCTTTGTAGAGGGCGTTGAAGATGTTGTCGCCCATAAGCATTAGTTTAACGGACCTTCCCTTGGGGAGGGCATAGGAGATTTCGGCATTGGCATTGGCGATAAAGTAGGCTGGTGGGGAGTCGGGTGCGAGGTCTTTATCGGGGTCGAATCGCTTTTGCTTGGTCACGTAGCTACTATCAAAGGCGATACTTGCGTGCCACTTTTGGTCTTTCCCAAAGTCGCGCTCGTAGCTGAGCCCTAGCCCATATCGGTCGGAGGGCATAAAGGGTAGCCAGCTATCGTGGGTGATGTTTCGGGCATTGATCCACTCCCCTTTGAGCATAATATTAAAGCCCTCGAAGGGTCGGATGGTGGTGAGGATATCCCCTCCGAAGAGGCGGGCATCATCCTGCTCGTAGATAAATCGTGGGTACTTACCACTGGGGTGGTTTTGGTAGCGGTCGAGCCCTTGGCCGATATTATCGTATATATAATTGTGTACGTGTTGGAAGAAGGCACTGGGCTCTACGATGATCCAATCATTGCGGTAGGTGGCTCCGATCACCGGCTTAATGCCGATTTCGGGGAGTAGATCCCTATTTCCTACCACCCAGTAGGTGCCGTGGTGAAGCCCGGTGGCGTAGAGCTCATTGATATCTGGTGGTCTCCATGCAAGCCCCACATTGGCACGTGCGGTCCAGTGGTCGTTGAACTGATAGTGTGCGGCGAGGCTACCGGTGACGCTGGCGTAGAGCTTAAACTCGTGGTACTTCTTGAAGCTATTGACACTAGTGTAGCCGTAGACGTCGAGGGCACGGTAGTCGTACCGCAGTCCGGCTGAAGTTTGGAGCTTGCCAAAGGTGGCTTTGTGGATGCCAAAGATGCCCATGGTGAGGCTGGCGTAGTTGGGGATAAAGGCTGGTTGCTTGGTGCCAGGCTTATTGTAATTGGTCTGGTACATCACCGACACGCCTGCCTGGGAGCTGTGGTTTTCGTTCCACGTGCCACTCCATGCGGCATCGGAGGCGTAGGTGGTGAGTACGAGGTCTTGCATTGGTAGCCAGGAGAGGTCGTCGCGCTTACGGTTTTCAAACTCCTGTCGGAGGTTGTTTTGGTAGGATACCTTTACCTCGAGGTTGTGCTTCTCGGCGATATCCCAGTCCACCTCAGCTTTGGCAGTGAAGTGCTGTGACTGCTGGAAGGGTGGCTCTATGGTATAGGAGAAGGGCTTGAGGGTGCTCTCCTCGGGACGCCCCATCTCGAAGCGATTGAGCAGCTGCTGGATATCGGAGATGGCACTGAGGTAGTAGATACCACTTCGGGAAGTGTAGAGGGAGGCAAAGAGGGTGGCGGTGAGGCGATCTCTTTTATATCCTGCATAGCCAGAGAAGCTGATGTTGTTGAAGCCGGTATTATTGAGCAGATACTCGGCAGTGGAGTAGTCGCCCGACTTCTGATACATCCCGTGCAGGCGGAGACCCCAATTCTTATACCCCATCTCTAAGGAACCGGCTCCATCGTAGGCGCGACCATTTGTAGCATAACCTAAGTTGGTCTTGCACTTGATATAAAAGCGATCGTGGCCAAAGGGAAGGGGTGCTTGATTGAAAAGGGCTACCCCGCCAATGGCTCCATGCCCATACCGCACACTCTCTGCCCCTTTGATCACCTCTACGATGCTGGCACCGGTGTGATCAATCTCGGGAGCGTGATCTGTACCCCAGCTTTGGCTCTCTAGGCGTACACCATTATTAATAAGTACTATTCGGCTGCTGTGCATCCCTTGGATCACTGGCTTGGAGATGCTACTCCCTGCACTGATGGTGCTCACTCCTGGTATCTGCTCTAGCATCTTGCCGAGCGAGATGGAGGTGCTTTTGTCAAGTGACTTGGTGTCAATGGCGACGGCCTGCTGTAATACGGAGGTGTATCGCTTTTGTCCGGTGACGATCACATCGTCGAGCACCTCATTATCGGGGGTGAGGACAATGGTGATGGTCTCTGAATGGAAGGGGACTACCTCCTCAAAGGTCTTATAGCCCATAAAGCTTACCTTGAACTTAGCTCGGCTTACAGCCGTGGTGAAGGTGAGGGTACACTCGCCGTCAATACCGGTAACTCGTGGGGTGGTGGCTCCCTCGGCACGGACCACAGCCCCTATAACTGGCTCTTTGGTGCCCTGCTCTACCACCACGACGGTGACCGACTTGCGTGGACTACTCTGCTCGGAGGCAGCCTCGAGGGTAAGGGGCGCAAGAAGGAGAAATAACCCTAGCATCACACGGAGGTGGTGCTTGAATTTTTGATTGATCATGTAGTTGAACTCTTTTATAAATGATTTGTCTATTGTTTTCTTTGAATTGCAAAGTTACGGGCAATCCAAATCTACTTCTATAGCCTTTAATGGGTATATTTTGCACTCCTTTTTCGTCCACTATGTTGTTGTGTTTTGGACATTGAGGGATGTGTAGTGTGATTTTGTCTGCCGTATTTTCTTTGTTAACTAAATATTGCTTGCCTTTGTGGGTGAAACCTTTCGTGGGTGGTCGCCACTAGTAGCTACCTACTTATAGGTATTGCCTTTCGTGCTTTAACCATTTAATCTGAAATATTGTAGGGTTTACGCATTAGACAGTTCTTTTATCGGGGTGTCTATGAATAAGGACCTCTGCCGAGGCCATGCTAAATAGGCACAGGTCAAGGAACGCAGTGCCGAAGACCTGTGTATAGATAGGTGTACAATACCCTTGCGACCCCGGTCGAGGGGTCGGACAATCCTATCTCTAGGTCTGACCCCTCAGTCGGGGCCATAGGGATATTGGGCATCCACGGTACACAGGTCGTTCGGGGCTAACGCCCCTTCGACCTGTGCCTATTTAAGAGGGACCTCGGCCGAGGTCCTTACTCCATTATCCTCAACAGCTGGTATATGGAGACTGTTGCACGAAGGCGATCTGCGACGTTGCTTTCGGAATTCGGCCTCGGTCACGTACGTGAGTACGCTCCCTTCGGCCT